>Ga0302186_10000984_pt1 | contig 24479 bp, 41 predicted proteins | sample II_Bog_E1_2_FD_198782 | JGI IMG/M metagenome (GOLD analysis project Ga0302186, IMG submission 198782) | Peat permafrost microbial communities from Stordalen Mire near Abisko, Sweden - II_Bog_E1_1 | ecosystem: Environmental > Terrestrial > Soil > Wetlands > Peat | place: Sweden: Abisko...
ATATTACTGAATTTCTTCCCATATTCTTTAAATAATTGTTTTTTAGTTTACTTATTATTCTTCTTTATTTATAATATTGTCACCTTTATTATTTGTACAATATTATAAATTATTATATTTAATTAGAAAAATTATTCAAGACAATAATCTAAGTGGTCTAATTGGGTCTTCTGGAAATTGTTCAGAAGTATGTCTAAGTATTTTATTTTTAATATCTTCCACACCGCCAAATGGATCAATTAGTTCACTTGTTAAAGGGTTAAAAAGCATCGCCCCGATGTCATGTCTCTACGTTTCAATGCTTCATCTTTATTCATATTTTCGTCCACATTTACTTGAAAATCCTTATGCCCTGCGCCGGTTTTTGAATCTGTTCTAGGCAATGAAAAATCATATTCCTCATTATCTGCGCTGAGTTTAATCACGCCAAATTGTTTTCCTACTATATTTACATCACATATTTAGATAATATATTAATAAGTATGTCATAAGGTATATGAAATACTTCGACATCATAGTCTTTTGATTTTATTTTATTATTATTAATTTGGTTGATAATAGCATCTCTTACTATACCTCCGACGAGATAACCCACACCATTATTATTTTTAATATCTAATAATATTTTTTTAAGAACATTAGGAATAAATATATTCAAACTATTATTTTCTTGTGCGAATTTTAACCACATATTATTGATCCTTTAAAAATTCTTCTTCATTATTATAATAGTCAATCATAGAACCAGGTATTTTTTTATGACAATATTCTATTGCTTTTTCCACCGGTTCATTAATACTAATATTCGTGGAAAGATTTTCATAATAATCCGGATTATATAATCTTTTGAGTGACTTTGGATCAAAGTATTCATATTTCCAGACTTGTTCTTTGGAAGATGGGTATAGATAAATTTGCGGATAAATTGACAGATAATCTCTAAATTTTGATGTGTTATCTTCTAATATATTTAATCTGTCTTCTATAGAATCTGGTAATAATTCTTTTGGAATTTTTGGTTTTTTCAATAATTGCATATGATTTTCTATAGAGTATGGATTCATTCCTTTCACTTTATCAGCAATTTCATCAATTTCATCTAGATTTAATTGACAATATTTATACCACATATGCTTTCTATTTCTGAAATCAGTAATATTCTTCCTTTAAAATTCGATATTATTAAAAAGAGAAATTATTCTCTATGGAAAAATTATGAAAAACTTAAAAATTTTACTAAGCCTCGCTTTTATTTTGGTTGTCGCCAATTGTTTCGGTCAGTCAGTATTTTACAGCCCAAATGGTCATGATACAATGTCTGTAAGTTGGGGATCTAGAGTGGATCAAACACTTATTAATGGGCCAGGGTACGTAGGTGGTATTAGTGCTTGGACCAGCACCTCTGGTGCCCTGTCTGCTTCAGGAACTGCCTCATTTTACGCAGGAACTCCTTACGGCGGATGGACATATAGCGAATGGGTGTATGTCCCCGCTGTTTCCTCTTTAACTGCTACATATGTTGGTACAGACGTGCCCAACACTACCAATAGCAAAACTGTTAATTTCAGCAGTTTGTATATTAATTGGGTTGTAAATCGTTCTTTTGGTTTCGGATACGGCGTAGATGATGACGCTATGCAGTTGCCAGGATATGGAGTAAGTACATCTTCTTCTGGTAGCACTACTCAAACAATAAATATAGTACTTTATCCAATTGCTTCTTCATTGACTTATGACTTTTTAACAGGCCAATACTATCTGAATTATGCCGCTAATGCTGGAACCAGTGGAATTCCTATATTTTATGCCAATGGTTATTTGCCAGATACAAGTTACGGGTCAACAAATAATATCTCATGTAGTTTTGTGCTGAGCGGGGCAACGATGTCTGGTTGGTAATTAAATAATCTATATCCAATATTTAGAATATTGGATATAGATTAAGCCTCGCTTTTCGTTAAAGATTATTTAGAATTTCAAGAACGGTACGTTATTTATGAATAAATTTAAAATTGGAGATTATATAACTAATCTGAGCCACACATTTTATGGAGAAATTATTGCTATTTCTAAATTATAAATTAACATATAATTATGCCTGGGTTCGTTCTGGAGAAATTTATATAATTTCTGATAAAACAATGCTAAAAACAATGATAAAATTAATTAGTTGTCCAGAATATTTAAAACAATGAATGCATTTAAAATTGGAATTGGCGATATAGTTGTATTTGACAATAAATACGTTGTAACAATAAAATTAATATTATCATATCATAATGAATATTATTATTATTTTAATCATACAAACTATCGCGCTGGATACAGAGTAGATCGTATTAGAAAAGTAAATTTGAATTGTCCGAAATATTTGAAAAAATAATTCCAAATTCATTCACAGTAAGTATACGGAGAATAAATAATGAAAAATAAATTGGAGAAGTAATAAGTTTTAGATTCACAATACAATTTGGTTACATTTATGAAATTGGATTTTTTAATATAATGAAAAATTTTTATATAAACCAACTTTAATTTCTCCACAATATTTGAAAAAATATGAAACTATATAGATTTTTTGAAAGAGTAAAAATTAATAACGAACTAACTTTTATTTTAGATCGGTGTGAAGTTGACTCTATTATGTATTATAGTTGTTTTGGATATGATCAATGGATTCATTATTCTAAAATATCTTCTGCGATAATTGATTGTCCAGAATATTTGAAAAAATCTCAATCAAAATAAAAAATATAATGATTGCACATAATAATTTCGCGCGAGAAAACCATGTATTGGCCGGAGGCCTATAAGTATGTATAAATTTGATACAAGTATGTATGAATTTGATAAAAAAGATAAATTAATTTTAGATAATAAAACTCTATGCAGTGTTAATGATAGATGTAGAATAGGGGATGAGCCCTATTATGGATTGATAGGTTATAATTATTGGATTAGATTTGACAGAGTTAGAAAAATAATTACTAATAATTGTCCGAAGTATTTACGATAATTATTTTTCAGTTTACTTATCGTTCTGCAATAAAAGATTTTGAAAAAGAATATTATATATAAAATGCCTATATTACCTAAAAAATTAACTTCTGCTCAAACCACCACATATACTAATACTGAAAGATTATATTCAAGTTTTTTTGATATAGGCATGCATGTGATTTATATACCTAGATCCATGCATTGTAAAGTAATTGAAAAATATTATAAACGATATAAACTACAATCCACTAAGTATGAGGATGTGATATTTGAAGCCAATGAAGATCAAGTTGCATTATTTGCTCCGAAAGATAAACCATCTTATTTAGAGGTAGATAAATAAATAATGATTGTTTAAAAATTGGCGATTGTTTTGCTAATCGAATAAATTAAAACCACTATGTGGAAATTGTCCAGAATATTTTGAGAAAAATGATTATATATAAGCACAAAAATAAAACTAATTTATATATTACGAAATTAAATGACGATGTTGTTAAATTAATGTATCCATACGATGATTTCAATGTTGGTTATGAATATAACCTTCCAGAGTCACTCATTGTTAAGTATTTTTATAAAATTAATAAAAAACCAAATTATTTATTAAAACAATGATTAATATCTGTGCCAAATTTAACATTTATATGATTTTATATGATTGTATGAGCCAAATCGGAAGAGTTGTACAAGTGTACATATTTTAAATTAGCCGGAGTACTTAAGAAATGAATAATGAATTTAAAATTGGTGATATAATCAGAAGTAGTATGAGATGGAATTATTTTAAAATAAATAATATTGTTGATAATAAATGTTATTGTGAAAGAGTAAAAGACTCTTTTTTTGGTGAGCCTAAAGGAGAAAAGGTTGTAATTAATTTTAAAAGTGATAAGAATTATTGCTTGATTATTAAAAAGCCTAGTTACTTATGAAAATAACAAATATAAATGCTAGTTATAATCTTACTGATATAAATGTTGGTGATATTCTTACTGATATTGATATGAATGAAAGAATTTATAAAGTAAATAAGTTGTTTGATAACAGAATTATTGTAGAAGTTTTATCATATTCATTTAATGATCCATCTATTAAAAAAGGTGATATTATAGATATGATATCATTTGATTTAATATGGCTCAAGCGGAAATATCTTATTAATAAACCTAAATATTTAGGAAAATATGAACTATAAAATTGAAATTGGCGATATTTTAGTTGATAAATTATTTTATAACCATACTGTTAAAATAATCAGCATAAACTCTTCTACAATTATCGTCAAAGTAATAAGTGGAAAAGAACCGGTATATATAGGTCATGTATACGAATGCATGATCAATGATATGTCGTATATGTGGCGCACTCCATCGTATCGGCCAAATTATTTGAAAAATTTAATTATTGTTTAGGATTGTTTAATTATTGTTTAGGATTGTTTAATTATTGTTTAGGATTGTTTAATTATTGTTTAGGATTGTTTAATTATTGTTTAGGATTGTTGGCCACTGAACGCTGAAATTGATGAATTTCTGGAGATTTCAGATTCGGGAATTTATCAATGAAGCGGAGGTGGCCTGAACTTAAATCATGTGATAATCAGTTGGTCAATATTCAATTCAGTGACTGTGTCCCGGCCAAAAATATTTATCAAACTTTTAACAGTGTTTTTTTCATTATTCACACTAACAACAGTTCCTGTAAAGCCGTCAAACGGTCCACCATTTACTTCAAAATTATCTCCTGCTTTAATAATTGATTTAGGATCATCTTTCGTTAAATTATATAATCTTTGCATTTCATGATCTGGAATGCTCACAGGATTTTTGGAAATAAAACCAACTTGTTCAAGACTCCAAATAAATTTAATTACTTCATCTACTAAAATTAAATCCACAAAAATATAACCAGGGAATATTCGCTTATTAATTACTTTGCCATTTTTAATGATTTTCTCTTCAGGAATAAGTGCTTCTTTAATGTAGTGAGGATAAAGTCCGAGAGATTCTGCTTTTCTCATAAGCAAATCTTTTTGTTTGTTTTCTCGGCCCGAAATGGTTTTAAGTGAATACCAGGGCATGAAATTATTATACAAAATTTTTAATATTTATAATTAGTGAATTATTTAGAACAATATATTAAAAAACATGAAAATACTAATTTCGGCACAGAAATTCATTTTAAAATTGGTGAAAAAGTGATTGATATTGCAACACTATCCGGATTTCAGTATGCCGGAATTCATCAAGGAGTAGGAATAATTACTGAAATTATTGATAAATCTGACACACCAGACCATGTGAGAAGTAAAAAGTGTGGTAAATATAATTATGTTGTTGATTTTGGTTATGAATGTCAAGAATATTATGCTGGAAGATTGAGAAAAATATATTGGCCAAAATATTTGATATGAATTATTTAGAATACATATATTATAGAGATGGCGTAGATTTTGGTGATAAAATTCATTTCGAAATTAATGAAAAAATTTTATACTACGGAGGATTTAACAATTATAAAATCGGCATAATAACTGGTATAATTGACAAAACAAACGCTACAAACCGCACTCGCGGGGCTGGCAAGTATAATTATCTTGTTGAAAAATCTGATGGAACAGAAGCGGAATTTTATGCAGGCGCTATAAGAAAAATTAGAATTAAGCCAAGATATATATGACTAAAGATCAAATATTATACCAATTATATCAAAAAAAATATGATGATATAAAATATTTTGAAATTGGCGATCATGTAATTGATATATGTGCCTATCAGCCAAATGATTATCATTGTTATTCTCAGAAATCTGGAATTGTTACAAAAATAGTGAACAAAACTAGATTAATTAATTCTGGTAGTTGGCCCGCAAAATATAGTAAGTTCACATATATCGTGCAATTTGAAAACTGTAAAAAAGAATGTTTGGTAAACGATTTAAAAAAGATAAATTATCCAGAGTATTTAAAACAACTATAGATCGACTATTTAAAATCCAAATAAGGTTTTAAATGTCTTCTTCGTTTTTTATATCTCTGTGGTTCTACATCAACTAGTTCTGGTTCTTTAATAATTTCTGGTTCTTCTTCATTTGTTATTGTTTCTGGCTCTTCTTCAATATTTTCTATTGGTGGAAATTCTGGATTTTCATTTATCACTGTATTATCTATTACAGGCTCTTCATTTACAATTTCGCCAGGATTATTCTCAATTGGTTTTTTACTTGCATTAAATAGTTCTTGTTGTTCTAAATTAAATCTATATTGTGATTCTAAACATTGTTTACATGGATTAAATTCATTAATCCATTGATATAATCCATTGTTTTTTTTAATTATTTTGCATTTACAATTATCATGTAAAGGTGGTAAGATATGATTGGAATTCATTAATTGTTTAGTTTTTCTAACAATTGGTTTAGAAAAATCATGAATCCCATTTATTGTCGCATATCTGTACCACATTTTGTATTTTATGCTGGCCAAATTCTTTGTACTATTTCCGGCGGTAATTGAGTTTTTCGATATTTATTCAATAAATTTCTTGCATACATATATTGTTTAGGAGATAAGAATCCTTTAGATTCTATAAAGTTAGCCAATGATCTACCAAACTCTGAATCCATTTTGTTAAATCCTACACCATTGATTTCCCGTGCGCCATCAGGATTAGAACCATTCATCATTAAAATACCTTCTCTAATAGCATCCTGTTGATCTTTTGTAAGGCCAGATGAAGTTAATTGTTCTTGTACTTGATTAATTTCTTTATCTACTTGTTTAATTTCTTGAATAGGCTCTACAGGTGCCCCTCTTTGAGGTGTGACACCTAGATTTGGGTCAAGCGCTTTTTCAATCATTCTAAGTTTTCTTGCAACTAGTTGGGCCATATGAGCATCTAAAGAATTGTGTTTAACCATATAATCTATTAATACTGGTTGATCCTGAAGATTTCTATGCAAACGTCCTTCGGCTTGTTCCATGTCGCTAGGCACATATGAGAACTCGGCAAAAATAATATGGCTAGACGCTTTCTGCAAGCCATTCACGCCTTCTTTAACAGCCTGTAAAGAACCAAGAAAAACTTTTTTTTGCGGATTAGTTTGGAATTCTTTAATTGAATGAAATAATTTTTCGTCGCTTGTACCACCAACAACTACAATTACTGACTCTGGATAAACTTGTTCCACACCATTTTTAATCATCGCAATTACATCCTTATGGTGAGCGAATACTGTTAATTTTTGATTAGGGGATTCTTCCAATAAATCCAAAATATGTTGAACAACTGATGGAGCCTTTTCAATTCCATCAATTCTGCGCATTTCTGCTATTTTTTCAAAATTCTTTTCTACTGTTGTATTAAGTTTTTCTAATAATGCTATATATTGATGTTCTGTATTTGATAATTCTGAAATTTTTGATAATAATTCTTTAGTAGGATGATCTTTAGCAATTTTTTCTAGTCTTGCTTTTTCATCTAATTTGCCCTTTAATATAGTTAAATTATCTAGATCTTTATCTACACCAAGTTTTGTTAAAACTTGACTTGTTTGTGCAGGAAGATCACCAGACAATTTTAATTCAATAATTCTGCGAGTTTTTGGAGGTAGATCTTTCTGTACCTCTTCTTTATTTCTACGAATCATATATTCAGATCTCAGCAATCTATTTAATTGATCTAAATTTTGAGGACCCATATATACTTCAGTTCTACGTGTTCCTGTTGATTTTTTCTCTTCATCATCTAATAATGGATTTTTATTTGGGTCTTCTTTCTTTTTAGCGCCGACTTCAATTGATTTCCAAATACCATATTCTTTTTTAAATGGCCCATAGTGAGGGAACTTAATCGGATCAATAAAATGCATAAGTGTCCAAAGTTCATGTGGCCTATTTGCTATAGGTGTGGCAGTCAGGACTAATTTGTGTTTTGCTTTTAATCCGCCCTGATATTGGAATGTATTCTCATTCATTGAACCAATAATATTTTTTGCTCTTTGTGAATCCTTGTTCTTAAATTTATGACCTTCATCTGCTACAATTAAATCAAATGTAGTCCGATCAGTAATTGCTTTAAATTTACCAAGCATTCCATAACTACAAATAACAATATCGGTTGCGGGCCAAAAATCTTTTTCAACAATACCAATACTGAGGTCTCTTGCAAGCCAATCTTTTAGTTCTTTCTCCCATTGCATTTTTGTTTTTGCCGTACTGATAATTAAAATTTTATTTACATCTTGTAACTGGTTGATAATAGCGATAGACTCACCAGTTTTACCAAGGCCTGTGGGATCACCCAAAATCACACCATGATCTTTTTTAAATTTATCTAATGCATATTCTACAGCAACTTCTTGATATGGATAATATCTGATATTAGGATTAGCCGGTTGAATTAAATTCAATTCTTTATTTGGTGTGGCTTGGAATGACTTTTGATATGCACTTCTATCATAATCAGCAATACTATCTAAATAATTCGTAAGATCTTTAGCACTTTTTAATGCCTCAGCGGCTTCTTTATTTGTTGTTGTCCATGATGTGGATGATGGGTCCCATCGAAAATTAAGTTTTTTGAGTTGATCTTTAATTTGATGTGTACCAAGACCTTTTACATAATACTGTACACCGTCATATGTTACATCTAAATTTAAATCATTAGTTTCTGAAGTAGTAATTGTTTTTAAATCTGATTTATTCACAACATCCCAAATATTTTTATCTAAATTATGAATAATATTTGGTTTATCAGTGCCCCAACAGGAAAATGTAGGATTAGACGGGTCCCATTTTCTCCAAAGAAATCCAGCATTTTTGGCATGTTGTTTATTTGCAAAATCCACATGAGCAATCCAATAGCCTTTTTTAGGTTCTACAACAAATTTTTTATTTGATAATTTAATAAGAAATTTGTCTAGTGCATCAGCGAGTATATATCTTTGGTTTTTATCATGAATATTCGCAATTTTGAGTAATTCGGCCCACATATTACAGGAATTCTATTTAATATCAGATAATTCCTTTAAAATTTCAGAAGGAATATATGAAATATATTGTGATATAAATTTACGGCCAAATTTATATTGTGCATCAGAAATAAAAGCATTCATTTTAATTTGATTTAAAAGGCTTTGGAAAAAATTATTTTGACTAGGATCTTTAATTTTTAAACTAGGATTCATTTCCACTAAACCATCTAGAAACAAGAATGCCTTCCTTAACGCTTTCTTTTGTGGTGTATCAAAATTATCATAATAGAATTTATGTGACTGATGTTGTAAACAATTATTTAAAATATCTAATGACTCAAAACATTTTGCTTGAGCAACATCATGGCCCACCCAAAAATCACGATTTTTTACTCTTTGAAATCCTAAATGCCTTAACGCACCTTCTAGATTTGTGACGCCAGGGCCAGAAATTCTATAATCAATTCCATCAGTCATCATTTTAATATTTAATCTATAAGGATCTAGTGGGATCATTACCGTCATTTTATTGTCAAAAATTTCATCATTATCATCTGGAATTTGCCATAACTTAGAATCAAGAGATTTAATTACATCATTATTTTTCGTGACCCATAATCGATTCGTTGGGCTCCACTTAAAACCCAAGATTTTCATATATTCTCTATATTCATAATCTGCTTGCACATACCAAACTCCATCTCTTTTAAAAACTTTATGCCTTGTATTTTGCATTGAATCTGCGACATCGGCTTTTTGATATTCTTGATTATTATCCAATATCTGCGCCAGTTTTAAAAAGAACATATTATTATTATTCTCAATGAAAGCCATTGTACCTTTTTATGTAATAATTAAATCGGATTATTTAAAGTATATTAATTAATGGTAATGAATAGAAAGTTTAATGTTGGAGATACAGTAATATATGTTGGTTGCATAATGGAATTTAAAGGAAAAACAATGTATATCACTGATATTATTAATGACAAATATTGTAAAACACAATCATGCAATACACTTTATATACATAACTCTAATCTTAGAATATTGAAAACAATTCCAAAATATTTAAAACAATGAATAAATATAAAGTAGGCGATATAATTTTTTACACGTTATTTTACTCTAATATACGTTATTTTACGGTTGTAAAAGTTTTAGATAATCAAAATTATCTTCTTGAGAATATAATAAGTAAAAACATTGGTGAATATTATGTAAACAATGATTATAAAAAAGTCGCAACAAAGCCCAGTTATTTACAATAATATAATTATGAATAAAATTTTTACAGGGATTGGCTCTAGGGAAAATGTGCCAGATATTATTTTAAAACAATTAAGAAATCTATCATATCATTTATGTATGAAAGGATGGGTATTAAGGAGTGGCGCGGCATCAGGGTGTGATGCCAGTTTTGAAATCGGTGCGATCAAAGCAAGTGGAAAAATGGAAATTTATTTGCCATGGAAAGGATTTAATAATAATGATTCACCACTATATAATTATTTAACTATACACGAAGAAATTGCATTTAAATACCATCCAAATTTATATGGGCAAAAAGATTCTGTTATTAAATTAATGATTAGAAATTCTGCACAAATTATAGGTATTGGGCCATCAAAAATCCTCACAGATATGGTTATTTGTTATTGTCCTGTGATTAATGGGAAAGAAACTGGTGGAACGAGCCAAGCCTTACGAGTAGCCAGGGGCGAAGGGAATGGTAAAATTCCTATTTATAATCTTTTTCTTCCAGATACATATGAAGAAATTAAAAAGATTGTTGAGGAATTATGAAGTTTAAAAAAGGCGATTTAGTAAGAATAAAATTTTTTATTACTAAAATAAATTCAGTTAGAAAAAATTTAATATACATAAAAATTTCTGGCGTGACACTTTCATACCATAAATCAGAATTTTATAAAATAATGAAACCAAATTATCTAAAGGTTTAATGTTTTATTATTTTTAATAATAAATAATAATGCTTGAATTTATTAAATTAGCGAATTTTCTAGATAATTCTGAAAATTATTTAGAATCTGATTTAATGATGAAAATTGCATTTGATTTAGGAGATCAAAATCCCACCAGTAGCGGTTATTATGGTCATTTTTATTCAAAATTAAATCCAGAATTAAAAAATCAAATAGGAAGGGTTGATCCTGATTTTGCAATTAAAGAATATAAAAACAAAGACAATCCAAGATATAGAATTATTTATGAAAATCTTGCCTTAAAATATTTTTCACCAATAATTAACTCTCAAACGGATCTACAGGCACCAAATCCATCTTTCCAATTATCTATTCCAGGTGCTATTTATCATTATCAGAATATGTCATCGACTTTACCAGGTGTTCATATTGATGAAAGGAAATATAAACATGCATTAGTTATTCAAGGGCGTACTGAAGAGGGAATTAAAAGCCAACTACAAAAGGTTGGTATTTATGCCGCTGATTTACATTCAGGAAATTATAAAGTTAATCCCAAATTAATAGATGAGGCAATAGAATTTTTAGATGAATTGTATGATCTCACATATCTTCGGAACAAAACAGAAGATCAAAAAAAAAGACTAAGAACATTAGAAAGAGATACGGGCGCAATGTTGGATTTATCCTCTAACGCATCTGTTTTTGATTTTGGAGAATGGCAATGTGATCAGAATTCAGAAGTAGGGAAAAACTTAATCGCTTTACAGGATAAATTAATAAAGGCAAGAAAAAATAAAAAATCATTTGTGCTAGACGAACTTATAACTATTATTGGTGATTTCTTTTATTAAAGTGTACAAAATAATTAATGATTTTATTAACAGGCCACAAAGGGTTAGTAGGAAGTGCTATATTAAATGAAATTCCATGTTTGGTTTATAACAAACGTATTGATAATCTAAAGGATTTTTCAAATTTTATTAAAGAGAATCGTGTAAGCACAATTATTCATGCCGCGAGTAAAGTTGGTGGAATTATAGCCAATTCAAGTAATAAAATTGATTTTTATTTAGAAAATAGTAAATTATCTAATATTGTTTTTGAATCCGCTTATAAAAATAATGTAAAAACTTTAATAAATCTTTCCTCCACATGTGTTTTTCCAGATAAAAATATCACATATCCACTCACTGAAGATCAGATTTTTCAAGGCCCTCCGCATTTTAGTAATGATGCATATGCATATTCAAAAAGAATGATGCAATATTTATGCGCTGAGGCAAGAAAAGAAGGTCGAAATTTTTGCACATTAATTCCTTGTAATATTTATGGCGAAAATGATAATTATAACCTTACAAACGCTCATGTAATTCCTGCATTAATTCACAAATGTTATCTTGCTAAATTAAATAATGAAAAATTTATTATTGGTGGAGATGGATCTCCGTTAAGAGAATTTCTATATTCTAAAGATCTGGCTAAAATTATTAGTAATTTATTAGACAAAGATCTTCCAGATTCTTTAATAGTATCAGGAGACGAAGAATATTCCATTAAAGAATGCGTCCAGAAAATCGTTAAAATTATGAATTTTAATGGTGAGATATTTTATGACAAATCTTTTCCAAATGGCCAGAAAAGGAAGCCTAGTGATAATTCTAAATTAAAAAATATTATTAATTTTCCTTTTACGAATTTTGATTCAGGATTAGAAAATTCTGTGAAGTGGTTTATAAATAATTATGAAGATTGTCGGAAATAACTGTACAATTATCAGGTGAATAAAAAAGCATTAATTACAGGAATTTCAGGCCAAGATGGTAGTTTTCTTGCAGAGTTCTTATTAGAAAAGGGGTATGAAGTTCATGGAACTGTCAGGAGACATTCTGTGGCGGAAAATCAAAGCGATAGATTAAACCATATTAAAAATAACCTCAATTTACATTATGGCGATCTCACTGACTCTTTGAATATGTTTAATATCATTAGTAAGGTACAGCCTGATGAAATTTATAATTTGGCCGCACAAAGTCATGTTAAAATCAGTTATGAAATGCCACAATATACTTTTAATGTGAATTCTCAAGGCCTTCTAAATATTTTGGAGGCTGTTAGAATTATTAAGCCTGATACAAAAATTTATCAAGCCTCTACAAGTGAAATGTTTGGTAACAATATTGATGATGATGGTTTTCAACGAATATCCACTAAAATGGAGCCCGTAAGCCCTTATGGTTGTTCTAAATTGGCCGCACATACTTTAGCAAACAATTATAAAAACGCCTATGGTTTGTGGATTGTTTCGGGAGTGTTATTCAACCACGAATCTCCACGTAGAGGAACTACTTTTCTTCCTGCAAAAGTAGTCAAAACTGCGGTTGAAATTAAAAAAGGATTATCAAATAAAATTGTTTTAGGTAATTTAGATTCTAAAAGAGATTGGGGGCATGCAAAAGACTATGTGAGGGCTATGTGGTTAATGCTTCAACAAGATAATCCTAAAAATTATGTATGTGCTACAGGTAAAAATTATAGTGTTAAAGAGTTAGTGGAATATGTTTTTAATAAATTAAATTTAAATTACGAAGATTATTTAGAGATTAATTCAAAATATTTCCGACCAGAAGAATTAGATATATTAAAAGGAGATTCTTCTCAATTAAGAAATGATTTGGGGTGGAGTCCATTATATTCATTTGAAGGAATATTAGATGAAATGATTGAACATTATTTACAATAATATGTGGTTAAAATTAGCAAAACAAATAAAACCAGAAATCCACAGTTCATCAATAATCGGATTACATGTGGATTATGAAGTTGGAAAAGAATTATTTGAATGTGTGAAAAAAATAAAAAATCCAGAAACAATTGACAGTTACCACATCACATTAATTTATTTAGGTAAGATAAAAGATTTAGAAAATAAAAAAGACAAAATATTAAAAGTTCTGGAAAATTTTGCTTCTAAAAATTCTTATATTAAAGGCAAGATTGATGGATATGATTGTTTTGAACCATCAGAATCTTCTAATAATAAAATACCATTATATGCTGTTTATAAATCAAATAATATTATTGAAATCAGAAATAAATTATTAGAAGAATTAAAAACAATTGGTGTGGAAAATGCAAGTGATTTTAAAGATTATAAGCCGCACATCACATTAAAATATTTAGATAATGAAAAAGAAATTGATCAAATTAAATCTCCTAAAATAGATTGTAATTTTTACAAAATTGGTTTATTCTTTGGAAATTCAAATTATGAATATTTTTTTAAACAGGATTGATAAAATGCAACGCAAATGCAACGGTGATAACTAAGGTCTAAATTGATTTTTACTGAATATTATTTTTGCTATGGAACAAATTAAATTATTAAAAGAATTATCTGCAATATCAAACGAATTAGACAATCTTGGGTTATATAATCAATCTAATTATATTGATAGATATATGCATAGATTATCACAAGTAGAAAGCCCACCTCCTACAAACTGCCCTGGTTCGCCAAATGGATTCAGTCATTACTTTTTAACAACAATATCCGATGCAGGATTATCCAAGCCAAAAGTCACAATGAAACCAGATAAAGCGACCAAAGGTGTAAAACCTGGCCCAGTTGGAACTCCTAAAAAAGCAAATAATAAAATATACAAACAGGCGTCATGGCTTAGCAGTATTTTAAACGGTATTACCAGTGAATTAGGCGATATTGGTTCTTGGTTTTTAAATTTGGCTAATCAATTCGGAAAAGATTTTGTCAAAGCCGCTGGCGAAATTGCTTCTTTTCTTAATAAATATGAAAAATATGTGGCATTGATAGTTTCATTAGAAGGAGGAAACGTTTCTGGCTCTGGTCTTGGAGCATTTGCCTCAAATAGAATTGCTCAAACTTCTGCTGGTAATTTTGATGTAAAAAACATTGAATCTATGCAGATGGTACAAAGTCAGTTGTCAGAATTGCAATCATTATCAGGAGATTGTTTGTTTGGATATCTTACTGTCTGGTTAAATCAACCAGAATGGGCCAAGGGTGCTGGATTACTACCACCGGAATCTACATTAAAAACTGGTGAAATTATTGATGCAATGACAATCGCATTATTACCAGAATTTAAACGAGGCGGTTCTGCAAACTCTAGTAAAAATCCGAATTTTGATCCAGCATTAGCGGCATACTTGGCCACAGCGATTACTGCCAATCCAAATGTGGTTAATATTGTTAAAATTGGATCTCCAAATTCCAGGTTATTATCCGCCTATGGCAATGGTCAAACAATAGCACAATTAGTAACAGCGGCTAATAGTGGTCAAAAAACTGTTAATCCGTCTACAGGGCCTGTATTTACGACAAATATTTCTAATCAACAAGTTCAAGTTTAATTTGTAAAAAAGGTGATTGAAAAAGGTTAATTTAATAATAAATTATGTGTGGATGTAATCAAAATATCAATAAGGAAAAAAAAATTCCAATTGAATTATTAAAAGAATTAAGTATTGTCGCCGATGCACTGGATGAAGTAAATTTGCATAAACAAGCAAATAATATTACTAAAATTATGAGACGTATTTCTCAACAAGCCGTTCCTGCGGTAACAGCACCTACTGCTGGAGGTGGGAATCCTACAGGACAAGCGGCGGCAAACGGCGCTAGTGGTTCTATTGTTGATTTTGGAGACGGCCCTTTTACAACTACTAATCCTGACCTAATCGCCGCATATGCGGCTATTAAAGGAATGGGAGGCAATGTTTGTCCAGGATCTCCTCCATCTGGACTACCTGCAAGCCTTTTCCAGTGCCTAGCCAATATCCCTGTGCTAAAGCCTCGTGGAGGAGGTAATTATACTCCTCAAGAATTGGCAAACATGTCTGCCGCCTGTTTACTTCAGACTCTAACTAATTGGATTTGCCGCGCAAATAATCCCGCAGAAATTAATAAAAGAGCCGGAGGAGCCGCGAAATGTTTCCAAGGTGTGAATATTCAATCACTTCAAGGTCCAATTCTAGCACGATTATGTGAATTACTAGCCGGTGGAATTCCAGGTATTGGTCATTTATTAAGTATTTTAAAGAGATTTGGTTTTGACATTATTGCTTACTTCTGTGATAAATTAGACACAGGTGGTGGCGGTTCTGGTTCAAGCGGTTCTAGTGGATCAGGTTCCGGCGGCGGCGGCGTTAACGGGGTAGTAGGCCCTGGCGTTGGTGGTGTCCTAGGTTCCGGCGGCGGTGGAGGATCTTAATTATTGATAAAAGGAGGAGAAATTTCTCCTCCTTTTATATTTTATTTCTTAAATTCCATTTTTAAAACAGTGGAAATTTCAAAATATGGCATTCCGATTTTATCAATTAGTCCATGTACCAAACAATCTTCTGGTGTAAGGAACCAATCTGCATGGCTTCTTTCATGAATTTCGTTTTCAAAATATCCTGATTGTTTATTACAGTTTTTATCAAGAAAATTATAAAACCATTTTTGTATGTCTTCAATTTGTTTTGCGCCAACTTTAATCTCTTCGACTTTTCCCAATGCACCGCCAGCCACATCATGAACCATAATTGAAGATTCTGGCGTGGCATATCTAAGTCCAGGAGAACCGCAAGATAATAAAACTGCGCCACAACTCATGGCTTTTCCTATAGCGATTGTAGATACAGGCTTGGTAGAAGATTTAATAATATCGATCATGGCTTTTAAAGCATAAATTTGTCCACCATATGAATCGATAAGAATAGGAATAGTTGATTGAGAAGTATTTTGTGCCTTCAACATTTCCGCGCGGAAATTTCTCACAGATTCTTCGTCAAATTTATTAACGGTTATAATGATAGGGCCACGAATTGCTTCTTCGGGCTTAATGATGAGATTCGGATCTGGTTTATAAATAATATTCATCAAATATATTACCGTTATAATTTTGATTCATGTTTCAAAATTATCTGTATAATTTAAAATAATGGTAGAAGAAAATTTAACTGACGTTTATGATGATATGGATTATGGTGATGAACGTTTAATGTCACTCGATACATCCAATAGTGAATTAGACAAACAATGTTCTATGTTGGAGTATGGTTTAGAATTTCAACAAGATGCTAAATTTTATAAAGAATATGAAATGGTAAAAAATGCTATTATAAACAGCACTGATTATATTTTTCCAAATATAAACTCAGATTTTGGATTAACTGAAGAAGGGTTTGATATCATTAGATCATATTGTATGGCGAATAAAATTAACTTAGAATTATTATTAAATAAAATCCATAATTATTCAGCCATCAATTTAGACACAATTAAAAATCATATTTATTCTTTTGATAACACTCTAGACACTAATGTTAGTAAATACCAATTGTTTTGTTATGATGTTGATTTAACTCTTGGATCTGTCGGAGCATATAAGCCATTGTTTAAAAATCTTTTTAAAATGCCAATGTATTTGTTTCCAACAAAAGAATCATTAAATTTTTCGTATATTAAGGAAATTAGTAAATCAATGGAAAATTATTATGAAATTTTAAACAATGTGAAAAATGAATATAATAATTATAAAAAAACAACTCAATATCTTGCAGGAGGGTATAAAGGTTCAAAAGGCAGAACTCTTACAGCCGTTTATGATCATAAATTATTTAAAGTATTAGGATTTATTAATAATAAATTAAATATTGTGAATAATAATCTATTGACACTTACACCTGATCAATTGTTAAATTTAGAATATATTAAAAATAAAATTAATTCAAAAGAACTTCATGTGCTGGAGTCTCTAAATATTTGTTTAGATAATTTGTCATTTGAAATATTCATTCAAGAATCATGTAGGAAATATTGTTTAGTCTAAATCTGGTTCAGTGTAGGAGATAATTGTAAGTGCTTCTCCGCGCGAAAACGGGAAAAATTGAAGATTACATTTTGTCACATATTTTATAGAATCATCTGGAATTATATCACATCTCACAAGTAAATCTTGCGAAGATTTTAAACAATTATCTAAATCTGATTTATTAGTGAACTCTCTGCCGCCACAAATCTTAATATCAATCTCTATAGGAAAGCGCTCGGCTTTATCAAGATTGTCTGTGATTAATGGTGTATTAAGTGCAATCCATTTTCTATAAGCAGTACTTTTCACCATTCCATATTTTTTAGATGGTGTATACATCTTATTGGCTGAAAGCGGAGGGCCTATAGTCACTGAAGTGCGCTTATTTGATATTTCTGAATTAATTTCACTTATAATATATTATTATACAGAAAATTTTAACTGTGATAATTTGTAATATAACTATTTATTATGTCAAAATCCTATCTAAAAATTTTCTTGATTCTGAATTTGGATTATTGGCTAATTCGCGCCATCTCTCTGGATTTTCTTCATATAATTTATGGCTTTCATCTGCATCTTTTTTATTTCGCCATAATCCTTTTAAACACATATTACAATTTTCATCAAAAATTTGATGAATTGAGCAAATGCTAGTCCAGAAATATTCATCACCAGGATTTGAATAATAATCATATTTATAATCATCAGGCAATTTGCCATTCACAATCCACTCATTTGAATATTTTTTAAATGATTGAATATCATCAAATTTATAAACAATATTTCCATTATTATAATAAAAGCCATAATTCTCATCATAAAAATTTGCTGTGCGTTTATGAGTAGATTGAATTTCTATAATATAATGTCCAGAATGTTCCTTGTATCTGTTTTGAATTGGTTTGCCATCATAAACATAATCTATTTCTTTTAAATCTTCAAGTTCATTTTTAATATCATTATATTCTGAGTCAATAGAAGAAAGGTATTGTTCATAAATTTTATTTCTTTTTTCTACAATACCTTGCAGTTGATTTTCTAATAATTCTTTTTTATTATATTGTTCTAATAATTGTTCTTGAGTGTAAGTTCTTTGTTCTCTTTTAAAAATAATCATTTTATATTATACCGGTTTTTATGCTTGAATTATTTCGATATATAGTTCGTAAATAGTTTTTAATTCATTTAATGCGGTCTCATCACCATAATTTTCTAAACTATAAAGTAATGTATTTAGAAGCGATGCTCTGCCTTCATTAGATGATAATGCTGTGCGAATCATATCGCGATAAATTGGTGATTGATTATTCATATATTTTCCGTATTGCAAATTTGTATTTCAGCAATGCCCGCTTCTTTTTTTAAACAATTTTTGATTATTTGAATCAAATCAGTTTCATTATTAGCATTATAGGAGTTAACAGGAAATTTTGTACCAATATATTCTGGTGTAAAAACATCTATAATGTACATATTATTATTATACAAATTATGGAGCCGAAAGTTGGTCATGATCCAACATTTTACATTTTGCAGATGCACCGATATCCATTCTCGCATTTCGGCATTTTTTATTAAAATTATAAGAGGGCGGTTAAAGAATCGAACTTTACTAATATTTGTTAACAGCAAATTGCAGTCACCAGATGTGCGAACCGCCCATATTTAATTTTGTTTTATTGGTGGAGTCGCGGGATTCGCGCCCTGTTATCCCGCTTTTCAGGCGGGCACATTAACTAAATATGTTACTGACTCCGATTTTGTTATTTGGTTTTAGTCGATGGAAAATAAAAAAAACTCTAGAAATTTTTCCTTAATTTTCTAGAGTTTGAATGGTTAAAATTTTAATAAAATCATCCAACATCTCTAATAAAATTAAAGATATTACAAAAATTATTATTCCTATTAAATTTAACCATAACTATTCTCATATTATATATTACTCTAAAATTATCCTTTATTGTGACAGATTATACTTTTTATTTTTATTGTGAATTTTTCAAATAATTCGTATCTAAAAATCCTAGATGATTGTTATCAGGATTTATCACATTCCTTTTACTTGTATGGAGATCGCACCACTCTACGATCCCTTTACTATTCGCGCGGCCTTGAAATGATGGTGTATTGTATAATTCTGGTACTACGTAAGGATATCCAATATCTTGCCCATCATAATTAAATGCAGATGTTACAAAATTCGCTGTGGAAGAAGGCGCGTAAATATCTGAATAGATAATTCCCTGATAATCTCCATTTGCTAAATTTGGACTCAGATAAAAATAATTATATCCAAACCCCTTGTATCCAACCACATCCATCACATGATTTGTAAATAATGGGTCATTATTTATTTCAGCATTTTTATTATAAGGAGATAATAAACCATCATTATAATTTAAATTTCCATTATACGAAGCCCACCAAAAATAACTATAATTACTATATTCTGCAAATGGCATTAATCTTTGATCATTATCATCAGTATACATCTGCCAAGATTTACCTAATTGAGATAAATTAGAAATAGACTTGGTAGATAATGCAGAAATTTTCGCCTGACTAAACACCGGAAAAATAATCGCCGCAATAATTAAAATAATTGTAATAACAGTGATTAATTCAATTAAAGTAAATGCTTTGTTTTTATTCATAATATTATATACAATAAAATTATCGCTACAGTTAAATACCAAATACTGAATGTAATAAAAGAAATAGTATTATCTAATTGTATTTCTTCATAATAACATTCTTTTTGTCTCCGTTCATATAATTCTTTAAATTCAGATTGCATTAATTGATTATTATTGAATGAATTAAAAAATCATTAACAATAAACGCCCCTTCTAAATTAACTGGTTTTAAATTACTGAAATAATTTGGTAATTTAATTTGCTTCTTACAAATTCCGCCTAAAAAGCGAGGTTCTGGTAGTAAAAATATTTTATTATTTGGTATCAATCTTGTTTTAAAAATTTTAAAATTATTCATTTTTAATTTTTCTAATATATTTTGATTTAATAAAGGATTCACAATCACATTACGTATAACACACATGTCATCACTCATTTTTTCAGTGACTTTTTGAATATAAACATCTATAATTTGCTCTACACATTCTAAACAATTATTATAATTTAATGCATGCGTTAATAAGTCAATAATATCTTTATTAGAAAAATTCACATTTAGTAATGGCACTCGAATATCATGATAGTGCTTTCCTTGATGAATTATAAATTTATTTTCACTAAAATAACATCCATTAGCCCGCCAATCTAATTCACACGTAATATGGCGTGAATCGTTAAACGCACTTACATCTTCTTCTATTAAGATATTTTTTAATTTCATTGAAAATAATACTCAATTTAAGTGAAATAATTTCATGATCCATAATCCAAATTTTTGTTTAAAAGATAATTGACGTGGTTCTAAATTTGACTCGATTATTTCTGATGATTTAATTACCTCAGTTTTATCTTCTTCTTCTATCACAGCATTTCTTTTAATTTTTACAATCGCATAATCATTGAGTATTCCTGCTTGAAAAAAACCACTCTTAATATAATTTTTACAATCTTTTTCAGCAACATATTCAATTGTATCTTCAAAATTATCTTCAAATTTAACCACACCTAAATATTCTTTTTTTGCCAAAAAATAAATAGTGTCTTTTGGCAAAAACACAGAAGTTAGTATTGGCATTTTTTTGTAGAATGTACCATCTTCGTTTACCTCGTATTCTGAATATTCTGACCAGCCAGAAGGGCCATTTTCTAATGACATTGGGTGCATTACTATATGGCCAATTGGAAGATTGTATGACTTCAACAAACTTATTGCAAAATCTAAATTCTCTGGCACCAAGTAACAACCCACACTAATTGTATGTTCTGGCTTTACAGCGGCTTCAAGTAAATCAAAAATTTGTTGATCTTCTAGTTGGCTAATAGCATTCATCAAAACTTCATCAATCTTTTCTTCCATCCATGGCTCTTTATTTAGTTCAGAAGTTTTAATTGAGCCTTTTACACCGTACCTAACAGGTTCAATGTATAGAGATTCTGCTTCCATAACATGGGTAGGAATTACGCCTCTACTAGGAACAATATACGCCTTTACACTAAACTCTCGTTTAATACCTTCTACTAGTTCTTCTTTGGTTGCATTTACCAGCAATTTATGGCCTATTCTCTCATAAGGTAATGAATTCTTAATAATAATCATATGAGATTATTGTACAATTTTCAATCAATTTTAGTGAGGTATTCTAAAATATCTATATTAATCATTAATATAGTTTTTCCATAATAATAATCTTCACTAATGATATTTATAATGTTTTGTGGCCCCTTCTGCCAATTATTTGGTGTAATATCTTGGGCTTCAACCTGACGAAGCATATCACCAATTTTCTCGCGCAATCTATACACTTTTGAAAAAGTGCTAGGCAATTTTTCTTTACTCACTTTAATTCTGCCTGTTTGATAACGATAGTAATCTTTTAATTCTTTATTTTTATTTAAAAATTTCGAATCAGCATTTAACAATTCTAAATAAATCATATTGTTGAAAAGTTCCTGAGTAAATAATTTAGTAATATAATCTACCACAGGGAACTTTAAATCAGTATCAAGATTATAATCAGTTTTTTCTTCTTCTGCTGATGATCTATATTTATCAATATTTTCCATTAATTTACCATAGGCATCATTAATTTCTTTCATTTTCTCTTCACCAAGAGGATTTACATCGGGATGAAATTGTCTGACGAGTTTTCTAAAGGCAGATTTTATATCTTCGGGTGTAGCAGTATCTTTTAGCCCTAATACTATGAATGGATTTTTATCAAATGCTAGTATTAATCTATTAGATAGATGGTCACATAATTTATAGAATTTATGCTGATCTAAATAATCTAAAAATCCCCACATAAATTAAATATTAGAATTATCAGCAAGATTATCCTTTATTATTTATTTCTTGTATAAATAATATTATGAAAAAACTTACTATTTTCACATTATTTAATGCTGACGGTTCAATTGCTTCACAAGGTTCTAAAGATGCTTTTAAAAAACAATTAGAAGATTCTGCTAAGTCGAATAAAGAAGATGTTTTTATTATCACTAATTTGTTGGTTCAAGCACAAACGATGGATGTTGCTGATTTTAAAAATATTGAAGTAATTTAAAATAACAAATGTCACTATATATCCGACCAGGTGTTAAAGTTAAAATTAATCAATATTCTGGCCCAAAACCACCTTATCCATTGCCATTAGACAGTGGATTTTCTTTGAATAATGAATATGAAATTTTAGGTATGCATTGTGCCTCCGAAACATCAGAGGCATTTTGTATTTTGGTGAATGATTTAAATCAAATTTGGTTTATTTCAAATCGTCATTTGATTGTTAAAGAATTTTAGGTTAAAATTTCCTATATCTCTCATTATCTATAGTGACAAGGTTTAACTTGGCATTATAGAAATAAAATTGGTCGAAAGCCGGGGAGTCGCGCCCCGCCTGCATCTTTCCAAAAGACACCTCTCACTCCGAGATCTGCTCTCGCTTTCTCATGGCCAAATGCTGGTCGTCTTTCGGCATTTACTTACGGGTTGTCACTTTTATTTTTCAGAGAGTTTGAACAATTTAACCATGATACCACCATGTATTTTTTAATTTCCACTATATTTAATTTTACAATACTTTAAAATAAAAAAAACTCAGACTTTTTTAGGATCTGAGTTTTAGAATTATTTTAATTTAGTTCTATCACTCAGATAAAATGGGGAGATAATATGCACATGGCTTATTATTGAATCCTATATTATTTCTCGTGATTTTAATCATAATTTTATCTTCCTTATCTATTATACAAATTCCTTTTTATTTTTATTACATTCATTATAGTTTTTATTTTTATTGTGAAATTTTGTATAATAAGCACATGTCTAATAAAAAGATTAAAAGAATTTCGCCAAAGTTAAATGAAGTGGCAAATATAGAGAATGAAATATTGGAACCAGAAATGGCTTCAAACAATACTGAAATTGTAACTGAATCACCAGTTTTCCCTAAACTAACTGAAGAAACTATTAAGGAAATTGAAACATTATTTCAGCCCGCAGAAAGTTGTGAAAATTATAGTGTTGGGCAACCAGAAATGGTTTATGCATCTAGAAAAGAGACAGTTAAACCTAAAATAAAAAATTCTAAATTATTTCAAAATTCTAGAAAATTTAAATTTGTTCATGGCAAATATATGATTATAGAATTAAAATCAAATTATCCTATGTCAGTGGAACTATGGAGCAATGCCATCACCAATAGTCATTTTAATAATAATTTAGGATTAAATTTAGAAACGTATTATCCTAAATACAGATTTCAAAATAAATTTTTAAATAAAATGGTATGCATATATACGGCTCCAACAAAATCATATGATAAGGCCGCTGAGTGGGAAGACATTGAAGATGGCTCCGCTACATTGAGTGATTATGAATTCATGCAAGAAATTAAAAAAGATTTGCCAGATTCTTTGATTGTCACTAATTACTCATCTAAAGCAACAAAGTATAAAAGAATTCAAATTACAATAAAGAAAATTAAAGTTAACAATTCTGGCGACATTAAACAATTAAAAATTAATAAATTAAATATTGTGAAATATTATATCAAGCAATTAACATTAAAATTTAAAAA
>Ga0302186_10000985_pt1 | contig 24475 bp, 11 predicted proteins | sample II_Bog_E1_2_FD_198782 | JGI IMG/M metagenome (GOLD analysis project Ga0302186, IMG submission 198782) | Peat permafrost microbial communities from Stordalen Mire near Abisko, Sweden - II_Bog_E1_1 | ecosystem: Environmental > Terrestrial > Soil > Wetlands > Peat | place: Sweden: Abisko...
CCAAATACTATTGCCAATTTATATTGCTAAATTAAACTGAAAAAAATTATTAATAACAACATAAAAGCGAATATGTTTGGATCACAAATAGTGAGCTTTTTCAATTAATTTATAATGAGTTGATACTAAAACGATGATTTAAATAAAAAAACAACTTTAATTCTCTTCAAATTAATATCTTGATAATTTATTTGCTACTCCTTTTAAACATTAATATAATTTCCATGAAAAATTTTTCAACTTGAAAATCATAAAAATGTTTCCAGAAAAAGAATTAAATCATTCAAATCAATTCCTGTTCTAAAAACTAGTTTATGCTACTGTATCGAGAGATCCTCAACTTTCCTCGGATATGTATTAATCAATCTTTCCATGAAAATAAAAAATATGAAAATAAATCAATCCATTAGAATTGAAAAAATAGTCTGAAGCATAAAAAGCAGTCAGTTGAGTAGATGAAAAAATTGATTACAGACCTATAAAAGCAGTTTAAACTTAAGAAATAAGCTAAACACCATTGAGAAGGAACCCAAAAAGAATAAATATACAAAAAATGCGCCAAATACCTCAAAATATGACAGATTTAAAAGTGAAAAAGAATCCACATCTTTAAACAAAGACTAATGTAAAAACCAAATGATAACTAATCACCTCGATAAAATGAAACAAACTTTTATGAGGAATATGAAAATAGGAATGCAAACAATCAAAAAAGAAGTCATCAATTAGTAAACAGCGAGATGAATAATCCATCAAGGAAATAAAAATGATTTTTCTGATAATATCAATTATAACTGTTGGTGATCTTTATCTTTTCAAGGAAAGGATTATGAAAAGCAAATAAATTTGGTGATAAATATTACTTTAAGATAATTATAGATATTATTCATACTGCTAGTTATAAATTTAACCTATCTTTTATATCAATAATTTTATTAGATGAAACTTACTGCTGAATTTGGTCTCACTAAATCTTTCACAGGTAACTTATCGGTGACCTCCAGTCCATAGAAGCGTTCGATGATCACTCATCTCTAGTCTCTCCTCAAAGTATAAATCGACAAACGTGAATTAGCATAGAATCAATTACTGTAGTATCGTTAGCGGTGTTTACTCATTGAGCGTTAATTTAGACGAATACTCGATAAATGCGACAATAACCTGGCCAATCTTAACGGTCAAACTTATAGCCAGGAGATATGGCTAAAGTTTGTTGGATAAATTGAGAAATTTAATACAAACTCCGAGAAAATATTGGAGAAACGATGCAATGAAATTGCATGCATGATGGACCGCCGCATTCACTAGATCTTAGAGAAAACTGATCTATAAGTTCAAAAAAACAAGAAATTATCAGAAGAATAGTATAAATCAGTCAAAGTGTAAATAAAGGAGGCCCTCAACTTGGCTAAATAAATTTAGTTCTAGAATTAAGAGTTGAAAAGAGTCAATAAAGATCTTTTGTTTAAGTTAAACATTCTTCGAGAGGAAAGAAATTTGTTGATTGAGGAACTCAGTCAAAAGAAGATTTTAATTATCAAATTAGCAAAAGCATGCTCGGATATGAGTAGATAAAATTCATTGTCCTTGCCAATTACGAAGAAAATATCTCAGTTTGGTGTCAAAAAAAATATTATTACGGAGGATAATAACTCAATCACCAAGGAAACTTCTTTGCTCCCATCGAAGTTCATAGAGGAGTAATCAACGTATAGGACTATTGATAAAGCAGAAAATAAAGGGAGAGTCAATTCTGTAGCGAAGGGGAGGAAGGGAGACAGTTTAGTCCGTACCTAGTATCACATTAAGATTTGTTTAGATCGTTAAAGAAAAAAAAACTACGATCTGAAGACACTGGTTTGCAAATTGCAATTAAAATATAAATAACTGAATCAATTGCTGGATAGGAGTTCAAAATAGATAAAAGGATAGTATAAATCCGAATAGAATTACAAAAATATGTAAAAACTCATCTAAGTGATAAAACTAAAATTAATACCCTTCAGTAGTCAGGAACAGGCCGGCATTAGCGAAAGTGAACTGCAAAATCTAATATAACTTTGAATAATAAGATAGTAAGTTATGATTATATATTAAATTGTATTCAATGTATCTCGTGAAAAATTGTCAACGACAAAGATGTGAATTTCATATATTAAGAAAACTAGGGAAAGTCCATAAAAATTTAATTTAGAAATGTATTTTCAATATTAAAATCTATATCTATTCAATTATTGGTACTCACTATTCCATTTGATGAAAGAACTCAGCTTTAAGAGGAATATTTACTGTTGATACTGATCTAGATATCAAGGGAACATATGAAAATAAAGTTCATTCGAGGATTACAATGCCAAATATTTGTAAAAAGATAAGTCGATAAAATATAAATAAGTCTACAAAATTTAATAAGTCTAATCTTAAAATATATACGTTTTATCTTAAAATTATTACTTCAGCATGTACTAAAATATTTTGAGTTTGTTGATTCTTTTAACTCAAAAAATGCGTAAGAACTATGATAGTTTGTGACTTCGCTATATCCTTGCACAAAATATTGTTTTTTACAAGTTGTATTTTATGGACTGATATGAAATAATAAAAATATTTTACAAACTAAACTTGATAAATATTAATCGCTCTTTCAATATTAGTATCACATAATAATTTTATTAAAAGTATTAATTCAATCCAGCATGTAGAAAGACAAATAAGAACCTACTTGTACGTATATTTTAACACAGATGTATTGACAAATGATACAATTAAATGGAACGAAAGTGGTGGTGGTTTTTCTTTTCAATTTGATAATCTGGAAAATAAGCAGAAAGTAACTTTAGGTCAATATAAACCAGAATTGAAACATTTAGTTGTTTATCCTGGCCTGAATATCAAGGGCACTTGTGAGAATAAGAAATGTCAAGGATATCAGAAAGGTGTATGGGTTAAAAGGGGATATGGACAACTCAGTTTAGGTCAAATCAGAGCCAAAAATAAATGTCCTTGTTGTGAGTAGGCCATGACAGCAGCATCATTTAAAGGTTTGGGCTATAGATGTGCAAAAGTTGAATTCGATGGAGTTAAAGTTGTTGATGGCATAGATACGGATTTTAATTTTAAAGATGAAGAAAATTAGGGCAAATTTATAAGATTTAGTGGTGCTGACTAAAATATCGTTGAATGGGTCTATCTGAATATTAATATTCAGCCAAATTGAAGTGATCATTAAAAGATATATAAAAAAATTCATAATGTTGAAATATAGTTGATTAAAGTAACTTTATTTTTTTGAAAATTTTAAATGCTAAAGGCTCCCTTGAGGATTATCGATTATTATTTTAAATCGGTTTCTCTTTAAAATAATTTGGCGAAGACACTTATTTTCGGTTCTTTGCTCTATTATTTCGAGAATAAGTTTATTGTATTCTTTTTTATTCTGGACGATTGATGATTATTCTATTGTAGATGATACTAAATTTTCTTTTCTTTTGACAAAGACGGAAATGTGTTGGTTCTTATGGAAATGATTCCAAATATTTTCCAGATTAACTTATGAAATATTAATTACTCTTATCAATGTAATATACAATTAATCGTAATAATTGTACTTATTTTATAAAAAGTAGGAATTTAATCCAAGATGAACAACGATTAATAAGATCCTGAGTGTAAGTATATTCTAAGACAGATATATTGGCAAAGAGCAGTAAAGATGTATAGGCAAAGGGCAGTAAAAAAAGAATTAACTGGAACGAAAATGGTGGTTTCAATTTTGGTGATCTGTAATCTGAAACAAAAAAGAAAGTAACTTTAGGCAAATATGATCCCAAATTTTAATATTTGGTTGTTTATCCTGGCCTGAACATTAGGGGCACCTGTGAAAATCAATCATGCCTAGGATATCATAAGGGTGTATGGGTTAAAAAGGAATATGGACAGATGAGTTTGGGGCATATCAGAGCTAAGAATAACTGTCCTGCTTGTAAGGAACCCATGCAGTCAAGTTCATTTAAAACTTTGGGTTACAGATGTGCAAAAGTTGAATTCGAGGGAGTTAAAATTGTGAATGGAATAGATGTGGATTTCAATTTTAAGGATGAATAAAATTAGGGAAAATTCATAAAATTCGAACCTGCTGAATAAAACATCGTTGTATGGACCTATCTTGCCATTACCGTAATGAAAAATTGAAGTGTTAAAATTAAGACCAATATTATCTTTAAATAATCTTCTATCCATAACTATTATTATTTGTTATTTACGATCTTTATTAATATCATAATCATCAATATGCTTTTCACAGATTTAATCATAGAATCAATCAGCAGCCTTTTTGTCCTGCTATTTGCGTTTTTACTTTTTGTCAGCTTTAGATTTTTGCTCAATTTTTAACAAACCAGCACCAGCTAGCTTCACATTACCCAGCAGAGCATTAATGACTTATTGTTCTGGCAGTGCTCGGACAAAAGCTTTTTCTCCCTATTATAGATCATTAGTAGCAAAATAGCCGAGGATGGTCCTTGCTGCCTTACCTTTTTTGAGCCCACCAGGAACCAACTTAACCTTAAAGCGATTATCCTTAATGGTCGGATAGGGAGCACACATCGGAACAAGAGCATCCCATTTATCTGTGCCTTGAATTCTACCAGCTAATCTTGGCAACTAACTTAACTCTGAGTCAATTATCTTTTCGTCTACTTCTTCCTCTTCGACCTTTTCCTCTGGCTTTTAAACTTCTGCCTAGCCATCCTCCTAAGAATCAGCTTCTTCTTCTTTTTCTCCTTGAGCTTTCTCTTTCTCTTCTCTTGCTTCTCTTGCTTCTTTTGCTTCTGTTGCTTCTGTTGCTTCTGTTCCTTCTGTCGGTTCTAATGTTTGAGATTCTGTGTGAAGTTCCTCTTGTGGTTATTTTAACTTTTCTTCAATTTGATTTTAAAGTACAGGTTATTCTTTAATCTCAATTTAATTTTCATCTGAGCTGGACGACCCTTCCACCTTTCCCTCTTCCTTTTATTTTTATTTTCCCTTTAAAAACAGCACCTTATCAGTATCAATCACACTTTCTTCTTGATTCAGATTGAGATACTTTTCAATTCCTTTTTTCTTTTGCTGCTTTTTGCCTTTGGGCTATTTTCTTTCAGGTTGCTGCTCTTCCTCTTCTTTTAGATGTTTCATTTATTTAGCCTATATAAATACATTTTTACTCCCAGCATTTTCATTATCAGTTGTCTCTCGTCTTCATCCTGCTCATCAAGATATTTTTCAAGTTTCTTGAGTTTTTTTTTATTACGGTTCTTATGCTTTTGCTGGACTTATTCTTCCACTACTTTCTTCTTTGCATTTTTTGAATCTTATTTTTTCGATTATTTTTTATAATCCCGTTTTGATTCTGCCTCCTTCTCACCATCATCGCTGTTTTCTTCATCCTATTCAGATTACTAAGGCTTTTACTGGACTGATGATTGCTTCTTTAAGGGTTCAGGAGGTAACAGATTCTTTGCTTTGTTAGCTTTGTTTTGAGCTATTTTCTATTGTTTCTGAATTAATAATAAATTACCTTTTATTTTGCTTGTCTCGCCTAAGCTTAAAGATCAATAATTGCATATTCTTCATTTTATTGCTTTTCTGAAGGCACTCTTCCAATATGTTGAATTTGATTTTACCCATCTTCCTCCTTTTATTCTTTTTTTAATGATTTTCGATGTTAAACCCTTCGCAGCATTGATTAATTGTCCAAACGATAAAGCAATGTAAGACCCATCTACATACGATTTGGATGAATAAAGTTACGCTTACCTCGAATCATAAAAGATCCTGTTGGCAAAAACTCTCCTGTTGGAGCTGATTTCGATACTTGATCGTGGTATACCCACCAAGATGAAGAGATTATCTTTGTATCCCATGCCTTTGATCGACATACAGTGAAAATGGCAGCCTCTTCAAGAGTAAGAGGAGGGGCAAATCCTTACTTTGGCTGTCCCTTAATAATGGTCGAGGCAGCACCTCCATAATCTGAGTGCATGTATAAATCTCCAGGTTTCATGTACCTCTTTACCAGTAATTAGTTTTGATGTGAATCTCTACCTGAAATGACCAGCCATCCATCTGAGCTGATAAACCAATAGAATTTCTAAAACCACAACTGTTTCCTTGTGGGTACTGCCTTCAAAAGCAGTTAGTTTTTCTTTTTTTCAATCTTTTTAACTGCATCCTTTTCAGCAAGTTTTAAAACCTGATCACTTGCTTATCGAGTACGTTGTTCTTTTTGTTGTTGTTTCTTTCTCCCCTCATAATAAATAGTTGCGTTGGTATAGGCATTGTAATCAACTATTAATTCAACAGGAGTAAGAGCACACAGTACAGCCTAACCATTTGTTGTATCACTCAGCAAAACAGTGATGACTCGCTTTTGAGCATTAAAATTATGAATCATGTTTGCCAGAGGATCACCAGTTTTTCTACTCTCTGACACCATCCTTTCCATGGCCTACCAAGAGTAGCCGTTGGATTCCATCGTAGCGATAATTTTGAGCACAGCCTAAACTTATTCAATATTCTTTTCTATCAGTTCTGCTTTACCTCCGTATGTTTCTTGTTCTTCCACCAATTTGCGTACTCGTTCCTCTTGGTCCTTGCGAATTTGTTCGTACTTTCTCCAAGCTAACTCTTAAAAGGCTTCTTCTTCCTCATGCGCGCTTTTCTTGTATTTACTAAAATATTCAGTTACTGCGATACCAAACGTTTATTTTTTTAATAAACTTAATTTTTATAGTTTACAGTTATTAAAGGGAGAAAATTCAAAATACTAATTGCCCTTTGAATAGAGATACCCACCCTGAATCTTGCCGATAAAGTTTTTTAAAAAATCGAAGCAGACAGAAGCACCCTTGAGAGCTGTAGCCTTACCTTATTAACCCTAGATTTTTCCTTCAGGATCAAAGCCTTTTGTGAGGAGAATATGCTCAATTACGAGTGGATAGAGACAAGGAATTAACTTGAATATAACATCTTTGTTTTTAGGTGCTCCTTTAATTTGTTATTTTCCCTTCTTTTTAGGGGCTGGCTGCGTTGTTGCTTGCTCAGGTTGAGTGGGTGGAGCTAAATATTTTTATAAAGCTTCTCTTGAAATATCAATATTTTCGATATAAATATTTGCTGCATGCTCAAAAGGATAAACTTCTCCTATTGCAGTCTTAACCTTATCATTGAACTCATGAGAGCGCATACATTGTAAGATGCGGTATTTATCATCTGTGAGTATAATATTACCTTGAGAATAAAGTTAAAGAATGAGATGATTAGAAAAAGCCTAAGACCCAAAGGAAATGACAACCACTCTTTCTACTCCGACCTGTCGAATGCTTTATATACGTTTTGATCTTAAAAAGCGTCTAAACTTCATGGTAAAACCCGAAGGTAAGTTTTTTTTATCAGGTTTTTCTTAAGTGAGATGAAAGCGCACACCATTCTCGATAAGCAAATGATATTTTTACTATGAGCGGCTCATTTTGAAGATATAGGTAGTAGGATTGATATCATATATGTTGGAGACTCTAAGCCCAATTAGCATTTGCAGTTCTGCTACCATAGCTGCGACATCCAGTGATGTAAACCGCACCTTTGTCTTTACTTTTTCTGCCCCCTTATCCGGTTTTGTCGTCTATTATTTCAACTCCATATAAAAGATTATTACATCAACTACTTCTTTTATAATTGTATGAATTATTGATTGATTATTTAGATACAATCTAATATAGCAAATCAAATTAATTTAGAAGAAAGGTATAATATTAATATACCATTAATAAAAAATGAATAAAGTCTGGGTAACTAAACGTGGAGTGCAGTTTTTCAATGACGAAAAAGATGAAGCTTAAAGGACATAAAAAGGAAGATCAATCAGAACTGTAGAAAATGAAAAGCATGCGAGTAGTCTGCCGCATTTAATTTCAACAGCTCCTATGACAAAAAGGAAATAAATATCAGAGAGATTATCGCATTTAACTTTAAAACTCACAAATCTCAAAAGCAAGGGGCTGAAAAAAATATTATTAGACGTATAAGATGAAACTTTAACCAGGATTATGTAAAAACAATTTTAAGATCGAAAGACCTATCTTCGTACAATTGTTCCAACTCTGGTCAAGAAAACTCGAGACGCTACTCATTTTGGCAATATTCGTGGCAGACTGGAGCGTAGTCGCGCCTACATCGATCGATTATAGCAAAAGTTCCATAAATCATTGAAGTTTCACCCTAAGATGATTGATAGTAAAATAGATGAGAGATGATGTTATATTTTACCTACCAAATATAAATAAGATAAGATAAAATAGGAAATAACGTTATAATATTTCTAAATTACTGAACCCAATCTAAACAAATCATTGGCCGAATTTTAGTTTTTGTCTAAAGTGTTTATTTAGAAAATTTCGCCTTATAAAATTAATAATAAGTGTTTCGAATATGCAATACCAAGGCTTACGTTGCTCTTTCTCTTACCAGACTCTCCCTAGTTTCCAACTTTCAACACTAAATACAACAGGCTGTCAAAATGTTAATTTCTCAAGTTCACAGATGAACCCTCACAAAGACTAAGCAATCTATTATATCGATCATTAGCCACCTTCTCGATCTACATAACACGCCTTAACTCAAAAAGTGTTGTATACTAACAATAACTATCCTCCGTTTGTATTTAGCCCTAATTCACCAAATATTATGAAACTCAAAAAAGGAAATCGACAAATGTCAAAAACCGCTACCAAACTAATGAATAACAGTTTAGATATTTATACTGACGGTATAATCAATAATAATAAAAATAGTAATCTTTAAAGTAAAGTCCAGAGGTAAAATTTCTATATCACTGCCCCTGAAACGATTGCTAATCTCTCACATACTTCTAATTTCTAAGGAAATAACTTAAAGGCAAAGTAATTGTCGGATTATATGTGTGCTTCAAGTAAATCATGTAGTAGAGAAAATACAAATTTTGGTCGTAGTAGTAGTTGCTGCAAATAGAGCCTCAATTCCACCAAAATTAACAATCCTTTGCAACTGTTTTCCAAAAATAAATTTGCCAAAGAAAACGAAGTTAATTATTGTCTCAAAGAAAGTTCAGTTTATAGAGATAATCATTATCTTTTAGAATAAATGAAACTGCAAAAATAGACTATATAAAGTTTTCAAAATGAAATCATGAGACTTAATAAAGAAATCAGAGTTATAAAAAACAAAGAACAGCACTAAAAAAAAGAATTTGAAGGGATCCAAATTGACCTTTCGAAGAGCAAATATGAAAGATAATTATAAAAGGATCATCAGGATTAAAAGAAAATATTATTAGATAAAATTTAAGAATTAGAAGAAAGTTCATAGAACACGATCAAAGAGTTTACTTAATTCAAAGAATAAGCCATGAAATAATACTCAAAGCAAAATTAAACTATCTCCATTCTTAATAATTAGATATCGTAATTATAGAAAATCATTAAAAAATCAAAAATCCAGGAGAGTAAGGATCAATAAATTATTGAACAATATTCAAACTCTAATAGTAGCATGAACCGACTCATCGAAGGCCAGTCCAAAAAATTAGAGGACCAAGAAGTATCTGCTAAGGCAGATAGGGAGGAAATAAATGTGCTACTTATGAAATTATAAGCATATCAAAACAAATACTAACAACAAATTCAAATCTATGCGTAATTGTAGAAGATAAAAACAAGTGAGATCGAGCAGAGAGAAATGATTATCCTGAATTGGAAACAATAGCAAAGTCAATTTGTATAAGAAAGATTGAAATGGCAATAGAAATAACACATGTTGCTGTCATAAAATAATCAAATTGTTCATCTTAGCTAGCAGTTAAAAATTGAAGTGACTAAGTTAAACTAATAAAAAGGTAATATGGAGTTACTGTTTTCATAGGAAAGGATAAAGAAAGAAACTTAAAATAAAGCCTTTACCACCATTTTAAGAAAAAAAGATGAACTATGTATCAAACTTTCCGATCAATTCGAAGAGAAAAGAAAATAATTGTAGAATTTAAGAGTTTTTACAGAACAAAACAAACAAGAAAAGGAAGAAATTGTTCAGTAACTTTTTAAAAGATAGCAATAACTTAAATATAAACAATAATAAATAAATTTAATCTTGAAAAATTTAAATTAAAAAGATATGAGGCTCTTAGCCTTTTAAAAGTAAATATAAAATTTAAGAGTTTATGCATATCAAACTGAAGAAAAATATTCCACATTATCGAATAATTATTAGTCTATTTGCCAATACAACAATAGGGATAATGGTCGTCTAAAATAGTTGGAAGCTGTACTTTGCAATTAAAGACAGTAACATGACAATCTGTTAAAAATATGTTAAGCTCTTAAAATCGACAATAACAATTTGCAAATTCATCAAAATTAAATATATGATCAACAAAAAAGATAAAAACTGGTTTCCTTATAAATGGAAAATAAACTGAAGGCGCTAACGGTTTAATATTTTTCGTTAAAGAAAAAAAGCAACGAGTCAACAGCAAAAATATAGGTCATGTGCTAGGATGTTCAAACAAAATGCAATCTATAAAAATAGCTGATAAATGAGAAACAAATTAACATGTAAAAAGAATAAAGAATATGGGTATTATAAAACAACTACAACACTTATAAAACAAAAACTGAATAAACAATCAATTAACTCAACAACAAAATTTAAGCATTGATGATTGATTTAAATAATAATAGTAGGAAATATGAGTAATAGATACGATAAAGATAAAAATAAAATAAAATAATTAATTAACTTAGGCAAAATCATGAAAAAGAAATGACCAACATCCACCATAAATATAGTTAGTAGCATTAGGGAATTATTACTCGTTACACAGAGGAAATTCACTCATTGATGTAAATAATCAACAATAATTAAAACAAATATAAATTGGAAATAGCAACTTTTATCAGCCAATTATAAATTGTATAAAAGTAAAAGGAATTCCTTCATGCTAAAATCACCTAAATTTAACAAAACAAACAATTGGAATTGCCAATAGAAAAATAGAGAAAAATATAAAGGTAACCATCTAATCATTTAAAAGTGCAAACTGAAAGACAATAAAAAAGTAATTATTTTTCTGATGGTCCATCTTCAAATCGACTTCGCAACAATACTGATTCGAATCGACAGAAAAACGATTCTTTAGGATAAGATTATGTTGAAGTGGATCGTTAAGGTTTAATTTATATGGGAGTACTACTTGGAATATAAATTAAAGATGGTAGTATCTTGAATACTTTAATATCAGCTTTATAAAACTTTGTGTAAGAAAATAGGAAACACAAAACACTGTCATCTTACTATTTATAATTACTAGAATTGTTTGGAATTGATGAAGGGACAAATCATCATTAATTAATTATGACCTAAATTTCGAATTTTAGAGAAAATATTCAATTCTTAATTGAAAAACTCAAGGAATAAGAACAAAAAAATTAAAAACTATTTGAGGAAAACAGTAAATTTTAAAATCAATTGCAACTTCGATAAATTAAAGAAATTAAACTCGCTCAAGAATTATAAAGTCACAATGAACTTATCATTTAACTCACTGAAACAATAATAAGGCAAAATATTCGGATAAGTAATAGTCGACAACAAGTACAGTAAGTGATGCTTCTGACAAAACAGCCCTTTTAAAAAAGTTAACACTTTTTAACTGTCAATAGCTTCGGAAGTATAGATGAAGAATAAAAAAAATCCCCTCGTTCATGATTATTAAAACTGCAGTATTTCCATGATTAAGTTTATTTTTATTCATTGAATTGATAAGATTAATTGATAATCATCATAGAAAAGGATCTTTCATTCACTTATTGAAAGGGAAATCATATCCAATAAGATTTACTTTTCCATCCTTAAATGTTTTCAGAATCATATCAGTGTTTTCATATTCAAGAGAACAATAATTTGATCGAATATAAATAACCTCTTTAATGCGACCCTGTATAATTAGTTTAGCACACCAAAGGCAAGGAATTTTGGAAGAGTAAAGAGTGCCGCCTGGAGTAATTGTGATTCCAGCCAACAAAATGCAATTATACTCGGCATGAATGCAACGGCAGCTCAGCACCTCTGTTCCTATTTTTTAACTATTATTGCAAACAGCACAACCACCGTTATAGCAGTTTATTGTTCCTCGAGGAGTTCCGTTATATCCGGTACTGATTATTCTACTATTCTTAACAATGATTGATCCCACTGATTATTTTAAGCAGGCTGCGCGTGATTTTAATACCAAGCAAATGCCCAAGAAATATTAATGGAAGGAAGGTCTAAATTATCGAATTATATCCTTATGATACTCTAAGTTATAAAGATGATACTTTTAACAATTTGGGAGTATGGTTCTCTCTCCGATACTCTATTAATGTATTTTTTGACTTTACTGAGGCAACTAAAAAGGTACTGACTGTAAATCTATGTTATACTTTTATTACAAACTCATCAAGAAGGATAAAATTTTCAAAATTTAGAGCGGATTTCATGCGTGGGTAGTGTCTTGCTGTCCGATTTTTAAAATGTTTAAATCTGTTTGTCAAGGAAGCTTCAATAAAAATAAGGTTAAAAAATCCTCTGGACGCAAGTAAATTAATGTAAGAATAATTGGCTATGTCCTTGATGATGATTCTCACATTAAACAATGTTCGTACTAATTCCTCTGCATTATAATTATACATTAATTATTGAGTCAGTAGTTATTATTTGCATTTACTGAATGTTTAAATGGAAAATGCCTAATTTGTAGATAGTTTCTCCTCGAGCTTCTAATAAAAATGGCGAAATGAAAAAATTTAACCAGATTGAAAAGACTCACTTTAGATCAGATAGTCTTAAAAGTCCTAAACGTCAGTACCAATTCGAGAAAGAAACCCGACCCATACTGAGTCAAGCTTTAATAGTCGCACAGATTGGGCGACAACTTCATCAATTTTTATGTCTTTGTCGATAAAAATCTCATTTCGATTGGTGTCTGCATGGTCACTATAGATAATTGTCTTGCTTCCATTTGGGGGAGCTTCAGGATTATCAGGAGTTAATACAGCGAAGATCATTACCCCTTTGGTAAGTTTAATTTAGTGATAGTGCCTATTGATTTCTTTACTGAGATCATCACTGAACTGTAACGACTTGAATGTTGCATAAACTTTTGCTATACTGTCTACTACTTACATAAGTTGGGTATGATACTTGGATTGATATAGCAGATAATAAGTCTCATAATGCTGTTGAGTTTTAGAAGGTTACCGATTATGACTGTCAATCTACATTGCGACTTAAATATATTATTGTTCAATCAAATTTTTATTTACAGGAAAGACAGTAAATAAGTTATGGGAATAGCTAAATGGATATTAAGATTTATCTATCAACAGATATGGAAAGCAAAGAATAATTTTTAATTTAATTGGACAATCGTTCGCAATTCATCCTATTAATCATTTATTAAAAATTTATGAAATGTTATCGAGTAAAATCATTTTTTATTTATCTTCAGATGGTAATAAAAATATCATACCATCATGAGGACATTTGCATCAATCATTATTGAGATTAATAATTATTTAAGAAGATGTCCTAAATTGAAAAAGTGGCATAATCTAAGAAGCTCTTCCGCTATGCAATTGATCAGCACATCAAACTTGATCAACTCTAAAAGATGAGTTTTTATCGCCTGAACCGATGGCGCTATAATACATTCAACAGAAGGAATCGTATTCTATCTTTTACTTAGTCTTCAAATTCTTAAAACTGAAGTGGATTATTCCATTTGCCTTGACTTTGGGCGTCGCTCGTGACTGGACTTTTGGCTTTTTTGACAACCCACCAGAGCATCACTGATTCAATATCAATCGAAATTATCACATATTATTAACATGATTGACTTACACAATCCTCATTTAAAGATTGTCTTTTCCTTTTCAAAGATTAATTAATTGTTGGTTTGTCAAGTTGTTTCCCCTTTATCGTCCTGATTGCATTATATATGAAATGTATATTGTTCACTTTTTGATATTGATAGGTACCTTTCATTGGTTGGCAATTACTTTTACACCATAAATCATAACCATCGAACATCAAATAGCACAGGTAGAAATCAAAAGTCATTTACTTGCCCAAACAAGAAGAGAGAAACTAGAAATAAAAAGAGATCGATCTTCGGATAGTTTGGAAAAATATACAAATAAGCAAATTATCTTCACTCAAAAATGCCATTTTTAGGGAAGCAAGTTGTAAGCATATCTCTTCCAAACAACGGCTAATATTTATATAGCAATCAATCGGCCAGATAGAAATGATGTTTAATTGTATAACACAAAATGTGAGACAGTAGCCGTCATTTCCAATCTTCAAATCTTTCAAATACTTTGTGATCGAGGAATTTGTCAATCGGGGCTAGTTTATTTTATTAGCAAAGATGAACATTTATATTCAATTTAGGAAGCCAACTCCTTTCAAAAACCCCAGATGTTATCATCACTATTTTCTGATAGCAGAATTGTGGGAGGAGTACTGCGAAATCGAGGAAAGGACAAGATATAGATTTATATAAGTTAGGAAAAAGGTACCATTAAGTAATTTCCTCTTTATAAAGGATATTTGATGAGGAAGGAAACAATAAGCTAAGGCTTGAACTATAAGGGTTTAATAATAATCTCATGCTTATGGCAGATCACCACCCGTTTCCTCTCCTATCCACCTATTCTAATTGGATCTCCATGCTGGACACGACCAAATATACAGAGATAGCTCAGAATTGTCCTCATATCCCTAATATACTAAAACTTCTCTCTTAAAACTTTTATGGATAAACTATATACGCAATTACAAACAACAAAATATATGTCATTGATTTTGAGGTAAGTAAAAGGATATGCAACATTAAGCGGCAATATGATTTAGGTACAAATCTCAAATCAGTTGATCGGGCATCATATTTTAGTAATGCGCTGTATATTGATGAAAAGATATACAATTTAACTGAAGGAAAACTTTACAAATTTTAAGGGTGCTAATCCAAAATGAGCCATGATTTTATTTATAAAAAGAGTCAACCAGATTAGATATACTCATTAAGAGATTGTTGTAACGATGACAAATGCGAAGTTTTCCTCTACTAACTGCGAAAGATCAACTAGGATAGAAGCATTCTCTTTTGGATCACTATTACATTTATAGTGATACTTTTCACTTCACTCACGTATGTATGGATTAAGTCAGGTGCATGAAAAAATCAACATCAACTAATTTATAAATGGATGAGCCTGCAATGATAAGATAAAGATAAATCCAAAATCAAATAAATGAGTTGACAAAAATATCTGAGAAAGGAAAGAGCAAAAAGAAATGAAATCCTTGTAACTAATGTAAATGATATATAAACAAGTATAATGAAGCAATTTACTTTAATTTAAAAATATAGTTTGTCATGTAGAACAGTCTTATTCAGCGATAACTTCTTTGATTTACTTTACATAGAAAGTTAACATTTTTTAAATTCCGCCTTTGAGAGTCGCTGAAGATGATGGACAGCCAGCACAGGCTCCCACCATTTTGATCCTAAGTACTCCAGAAGGTTAATCAAAGGAAACAAAGTTAACATCTCCTCCATCTTCTTGAACGTTTGGCCTTAGCCGACTATTAATGATTTCTTTGATAAATTGCACAACTTCTGAATCATTAGGGTCGATATCATCGGATTCTACATCTTTATATAAATTACATAAGGAAGCGTTATTAGCTAGTAAAGGCAAATTATTATCGTAGTGATTACTAACAATGCGGAAGATTTACGGCTTTAGCTAATCCCAATCAACTTCTTATTTTTTTGCTATTGATAGATAATCAGAGCCATAGAAGATACGAGTGATTCCTGCTAATTTAAAGAGCTCCTGAGCAAGAGGAGAAATTTCAGAATATTATCGAGATGATATGTCAAGAGTCCCTTGACTACCAAGTACTTCATGGCTGATGGGGATAAATTTGAGAAAATTAGGGTTAGGAGTTTTCATTGTTTAGATACTGATAGGACTTCTGATGAGAGATAACAAGGATGTGATTTGTTTGAATTGATTTACGAACATTCACTAATAATTATGGATAATAATACGTAGTTATAGTTTTAAAATATTTTAAGATACAATGTAAAAGGTTATAAAGGCAGTACATTATCAAAATTTCTTAAAAGGAGAGATGAAATTAGGCTTATTGCTGATTTGAAGAGGTGTACTCTATAATCTTTCAATATAATTGTTTTTAAAATTTGCTAAAAAACTTGACTTTTTGTTCCTAGAATGATTATCTTTGCCCTCTTATTGTTGATATACATTCTTTCTGATCGCTTCACCTCTTTTGTCCTCAGGCAAATACTTAACATAAATATTTTATCTGTTTAATAAATCAGATTTACAGTTGTCTGTCATTTTAGCCGTTTTATTAAGCTCAATCGACTATTAGAGGGAATAAGAATAAATGTTTTTTAGCTTTTAATACTTAATTTGTTTGGATTGGAGAAGATATTAATATTCTTTACATTTTTCAATGTATTCTTGAATTTATAATTATCTATCTGAAAGGGAACGGAGTAGTAAGTTCCTTTAATCGATTACCTATTTTTGTAACTCTGAAATTCGAATAATTTAAGGTTAGAGCTTTTAAAATCGGCTTTTATATTTTAATTGTCGATTCCAGAGCACATAGGCTTTCCATTTATAAAATATCTTTAGGAGAGTTTTCTATTCTTTATTTTTTGATTATCTTTTAATCTTATTGCTATTGACAGATAGTTGATTATAAAAATGTTTAATTTTCGTTAAGACAGAAGGAGTTTTTCCTAATCTATTGATCTTGAGTGATATTTTAAGTGCTTAAATATATTGATTTCTCAGATTAGAATAAACGATTTTTACTGAAAGATTTTTCTTTTATTGATAAAGCTTAATTGACTTCTCTTGTCTAATTAGAATTTTATTGATGATTTTCTTTGCTGTAATCTTCAATAAGATTTTAAATTTTATCATTTTTCTTTTTAGTTACATTTATTTTTATTCTCTATTGGTTTATTTCACTTTTTTTAATTACTATAATCTTTCCATTTCTTGTTGGACATAAATTTTACGTTTTTGCATAAAATCCCTCATACTTGATATAAAATAATTGAGATATGCTTGCTGCTTAGTTTTTATTATTTTGAAAAGTCTTATTCTACGACCAAAGAGAGTTGAACTTAGAGTTTTGACAAATTTTTGGTAGTTATTTGTCTTTCTAAAATTTGCTATAAATTATTGAAGGGTAGCATAACTGGTCTAATATTGTATCTACTTTCTTTATTTTAATATAAATAAAGACAAGTATTGTTTTTTTACCATTCTTTATCGATTGATTGAAAGATCGATTGTTTGCTGCATAAATTACTTGATATATCTTTTCCAAATATTTAGATATTTTTTATACATCAATCTTTTTCTGTTTTAGATCAGGATTTAATTTTAATTTTATTAATTTGCCTCCAATAATCTTTGCTTGAGAAGTACAAATATTTTTAGTTGTATATTTTTGTTGATTTTGCTTTGGCAGCATTGTATTTTATTTTAGTTTTAGTAATCTTTCCTTAAATATTTGCTGATTTTGCTAAAACACTTTCTTTTTCTTTTTATCATTAATTATCTTATCAAATAGGATTGTAATTTATGAATTTAATATTTTTCAAGCAAAAATTGATTAAATTATTTGAACTTTCCTTGCATCAATATTTTCTTGAAACATTTGAGTTTCAAATTGACTTCCCTGTTAATTTTAAACTCTTAAAAAACACATTTTTTTAACATTTTGTTGCAATGTGCAGTATTGATGATATTCAATTGCTTTAAATTAGTAATATGATGACTTTTATGCTTGATTAATTTGAGGTATTTTAATTTTAATAATTATCCATGTCGATTAACCAGTATTTATATATTTTTATTATCAACATTCTATTTCAATTAAGACTATTTTTGAAAAGACACTACTCTATGATTTACTTCACTCAGTTTTTGTATTTATTTTTTATATTTAGCGATTTACAAGCAAAGCTGCTAAACTTTCTCAGCTTATTTCTGATGCATATTTTACATTTTTTACAATTTTCTCTTAAATTTTTATTTCTCTTCCTTGAACTAACTACTGATATTTGTCAGATGCTGCTCTAAATAATTAAACTAAATCTTTATTCTTTGATTTTACTATTGAATTCTTTAATATTTATAGATGTCTTTTAATTTCTATTTTAATAAGGTGGTTAAATTTTGAATTAACAACTATTTTTAGTGAGATTTTAAGGATTGAAGAGGGGAATGCAGCAGATGATATAAATTATTTATTTTACAGAGAGTTGGAATAAATATCTTCTAGAATTACTCGCTAGTATTTATCTATTTGAATTAAAATATTATTTTTGGAGCAGAAACTGTTAAACTTTTGCTCTTTTTTATTGATGATTCAGAATATGAATTTTTAGATGCCTATAATTTAATTATGCTATTAAGACTGTTACTCTGCTCCCTTATTTCGATAATGTGAGATTCACAGGGAGAATCCTCGTTCAAATTGATCTCTTCTTTTAAAATCCTTTTCTTTAAATTTACAGTAAAACTACAATTATTTCGTAAATTTCTTAATAACTATTATCGGTCGTATATCTTTTTAATAATTTTATTTTTCTTCAAATTACTTTCGTCCAATTCTTTTATACAGAAATTCATTAATTTTACTTTGTCAAGCAATAAGTTAGCCTATATTTTTTTGCACCATTCTTTTTTTGAAGGCATATTTTAATGAATAATTAGCGATAAATATTTTTTAATTTTTGGAAACATTGAAGTTTATGTGTTAGCAAATGTTTCTTCCAAGTAAAAGCTATTAGCAAACTGAATGTGAAGATCAATTTTCTTTAGATAATGCAGAAAGAATTCAACTTGCATCTTTACGAACGTTATTTCTTCAATTTTATATTGAATATCTTCATCTACTAGATCAATGTCAGTTTCAATTGAAAGCAAAAACGATAAGACACATGAAGGTATATTTTTATTGAGAAAAGGATTCCCTTTAATTAAAAGTGAATGCAATTTGGGTAATGAGTGTAATTTAAAGATTTCTTCTGCCTCTTCTATTCGATTATGTGAAAGATTGATTAGCTACACATTTTTAAATTGCTCTGCATTGGTTATAGTAGAAATGACATTATGAGAAAGATCAATTTATCGGATATTTTCCATTGTTGCCTATTTACTGATCACTTTATCGATTATGTCTATTCCTTTGCCGAAGAGATTGAGTTTATTGCTATTATTATTTTTTCTAATGGAGAAGAAGGAATCAGAAAGTATCTGTTATTCGCTCGTATTTTTTAACATTTAAATTATAAACGAAAATATGTTTATATAATGAAATCAAAAGAATAAATGATATAATCAAAGAATATTACCTATGACCTCACTGATTTAAAAAGACAAGTCCACCAATAGCATAAATATAAGGAACTTGTCTCACTTCTTAATTAACAAATATCCTGCCTAAGGGACACTATTACTCATCTCCAACAAGGTATAATTCTCTATCATTAAAATGCAGTAAAAGTTGCTAAAACTCTTAATATTTAGTGCTAAACTCGTCAAAGTCAATAAATGACCACTATACAATTGAAATAATGGCTTGATTTAATTTCTTAAAGTGTCATCAACATAATATAAAATCCCGTAATCATCACAAAAGAAATTTAAGTGCCTGTTTTCGTAAAACAAGAGGTGATTGTTGAAAAAATTGTTGAAAAACCAATATAAGTTGTTGTAGAGGTGGAAAGGCCTATTTTTGTTGAAAAAATAATTGAAGTTGACAGACCGATATACATTGAGAGAGAAATATAATGCCCCATTTATATTTAAAAACTTGTGGAAGTGGAAATAGACAAACCCATTTTTATTGAGAGAATTGTTGAAATTGACAGACCTGTCTTTGTCGAGAAAATTATTGAGGTTGCTTGTTCAAAGTGTCATAGCAAATGAATCTCTATCAAAATGATGTTTATGAATGATGTTGTTTAATATTTTAAGTTTGTAAATATGGAATATTTTTAATTTGATATTTCTTCCTTGTTTGATTATGTGAGTAGTATAATCAAAGAATACTATATTTACTAGTAATGCGTGAAATATGCATTTAAATACCGGCAGATCAATATATTTTAAGTTTTATGCGAATATAAACTATATTTACTTATTCTTTTATATTGCTCTTAATATAAATAAAAATTGATTATCACTATCATCTAAAAGTGAAGGTTTTCAGTGAAAAATTGGACTTTATATCAGAAGCCTATCTATCGACTTATTTATCATACATTCTTTTGCTTTCATTGTCAATTGATTAGATCTTTATCTTTTTCTAAAGGCAATCGATTGTTTATTGATATCGGCTCTCTTCATCTTATAAATTTCTTAGTCTTGTCTCATATATCTCTAACTTTTCTGAAAGCTCAACAACAGTTTTCTCCTTTTCGTTCAACTCAATTTCGATATGATTGACTTCTTTTTCTCTCATCTGATTTACTTAGTGATTTTGCTTTTGAATGGATTTATAATCTTAAATTTATTTATGAACAACTAGCAGTTTACCTTGGTATTGGTTTTATAACGATTTTATCTTTAACTACCACTCTGATTGCAATATTTTGTTGTTTACTTACTCTCTATCATTGGCTGAAGTTAATTGAATTTTAGCTTGCTTTAAATTTTATTCAAGTAGCTTAACTTTCTTGTGTAAAAGGCGATATTTTTCTTCGGCCTAGTTTAATTTTTGCTATACATTCTTTTGCTCTTTTAACTTTGTCTCTATCTCTTCCAAATGATCTTCTTTTATCTTTCTCATCTTTAAATTAAATAATTATTTTGCTTGCTCAGCTTTTTCCTTCTATTCCTCCAACTATTTTTTTAAGTAAGCTATGGAAATATCCTTTTCTTTCAATTTTGATTAGATCATTTTTAATTGCTTACTATGATTACTCTACATTTTTTTGTCTTCCTTTTCCTTTTTCAATTTTTAGAGCTATTACTGACTCAGCTTGTATTTCTTTTCAAGTTACAGCACTCGATATAAAGACTATTCAGGATGATCATTATTTTTGGAGAAGTTGGATGATCGGTTAAAGGATGTTGCTTTTTTTATTCCTTGATATTTTTACATCTTTATTATTCTATTTAATTGTTCGAGTTCATTTTTTAATTCAGATATTTGATCACTTAGTTCTTTATTTTCCTCTTTACAGATTTATAGTTGTTTTTATTTAACTCTAATCTTCTCTCTCTCCTCGATGGTTTCATCATTTTTCTACTATAGATCCTCATTTAATTGATTTAATTATACCGTATGTCTGACAATTAAGGTAGTTAATCGTTAGATTTATAATTAAAGCTCTTTTCCTCTGCTAATTTATTTTTTATTTTTAACTTGGAGTTATTCAATTTATTTTTTTAAGATGAACTTTGCATCATTGCTTTCGTTTGATTGCATTTGATGAATATATTTATTATTATTTTGAGCGGTCATTTTATATTTGGCTGTTGAAACAGATTAATAATTACTGTCCTCCGAATGCATTGACTGACGTGAACTACTGAAAGATGACTTGTTGTCATTTTTAAAAGATGTATTCTTTCTTTATCTTGTTTTCAAGTTATCTTAAATATTCTATTTAAATTCTTAGAGTTCCTGGAGCTTTAATTTGTTCTTGTTGTGTTTTTCACAAAATAATTTGATAGATGAGTTCAACATCAGCATGCATTAAGCATTAACTTGCTAGAATTGGATCTATTCAAAGAAAATCTTATGTTTTTATGATTTATTGAGATAACTACTAATAATATTGATTAATTATTTTATTTATCCGCACATCTTTTGTTTCATTTTTGTTTATCTATCCAATTCACTTCTTATAGTAGTCAATTCATTAATCTTTAAACTTAATTGTTTTTCAGTTTAATTTATTTTATGTTCTAGTTAATCACAAAGCTATGATTTAACTTGCAAAGTATTTATATTTAAGTTTTTACGGTCTAACTCTACATTTAACTCTTGAATCGATTTTTAAAGAAGACTTAATTTGCTGGTATTTAATTTGATAGTTTTTTTAAGTTGCTGCTCGTTTGTTTCCGCTGTTTTCAATTTTATCTGTGTTTTTATAAGTTATTAATTGCTGTTTTGAATCTCAACATTTAGTTGTTCTAACTTCAACTGATAATTATCTTTTTATCTCTTGCTTTTTTAAATAAAACATTTTGTATCTTTTTATAGCTTGTCAATCTCTTCTTTCCAGTATAAATCTCTTTCCTCATAACTAATAGCGATCAGTTAATTTCTTTATTCTTCATTAAAAAATGATAATTCTGTTTCTGCTTCCTTGTATTGAGAGCAAGGCAGCTCTTCTTGTATCCTTCTCAATTATTTCTAAAGTTAGTTTGATTTAGTTAATATTTATGTGTTTTTACTCTTTGCCAATGTCAGTTATCTTGAAATGTCTTATTTCTAATGAGTTAGGTTAGCAATATTGAACTATAAATCCTTAATTTTATCATCATAATTGCTAATAATCCTTTTTAATTTGGCTATTTCTTTTTTAAGCTGATAAATTTAGTTATTTTTGGAGTGTTAATTGATGGTTTTAATTTATAACTATTCCATATAAACTTCAATATTTTAGTGTTCTTTCTCAGTCAAAAACTATATCTCCTGCATCTTCTGAGTATAAGAAGTTCTCTCATTTCTGATAGTTTCATTGGAAAGGTGTATTTATTCCTCATATTGATCAATCAATTTCCCTTTTTGTTCATTTATCTTTTTTAATTCACAGATCTCAATTTATAGTTATCTTAATGAAAATTTGCTCATTTCTAACTCATTATGCAACTCTTCTTTTGCACCCAGTATTTTCCTTTTTTATTCTTCAACAATTTGTTTTTATTGACTATTTTTTTAATGGTTTTTTATTAGTTATTGTGATAACCTTTCATTTTACTTTTTCTCAGTGCTCAATGCCCTATCATAAGCAATAGTTTGAGAATTCAGTTCTTAAACTTTTTTCTTTAACTTCAATTAATTGTTTTATAAATATTTAACCTTAATCTTGTCTTAGTGTATCTTTTTTTCATATTCTTTCAATTTATTCTTTTCAGAGCTGAATGATTGACTAATTTAACTATACATTTTGTTCTTTTCAGCTTAGCTTTCTTGAAATAATTTTAAATATTTAATCGTATTTTGATTAAGTTTTTCCTTCTGATTTTCTTTGCTTTTCTCCAAAGTGGTAAGCTAATTTTTAAGTTCATCACATAGGTTTGCCATTTCCTCAATTTGACTTTGTGCTTCTATCAATTATTCCTTTAAACCTTAGTTTTATGCTTAAAGCTAACAAACTTTTTTCTCTAATGTAATGATATTATGCTCACTAGTAGCCCATTAAGTTTTATACCGACCAATTTATTCTTGCAAACTTTGCATTTCCCTAAAATGATGATTATTAATCATTAAATCGGCCTTTCCCACTGTCATTTTATCTTATTTGTTTACTTGACAATCGCTCAATTTTTACAGTTCATTGTCAATTAAATTTTAATAATCAGTCACATTGCCTCTGTTTTTATTTGTATCAAAAGTAGATCGATTTCGCATTTTATAATTGGGCAGTTAGCAATGACTGTAATGATGGACTTCGCTATTCTCTCGTTAAAAGTCCTATTGATCTTAGATATTTGCTTACATTTCTTCTAAAGTAATTGATACTGTGATTTTTGCATTACGGTCATAGCATTTTTCGATTTTATACGTCATTAATTGCCTGCTGCGATGGAGATTCAAAATATCTGCCAAATTGATCAGCGCCTCTCCCAATTTAATAAACCTCCCTTCTGCTTCAAACTCTAACAAAATAGAAACCTTGCACTCTTGGTAAGATTGTTTATTTTAATCGTAGTGTAAGATTTTGTGTCTTTATTCAATATTGGAATTAAAGTGCATGACGTTATTTTTGAAGTCTACTCCTTACTTTATAAGTGTTTTAGCACCATTAGACAGCAAAGAAGCACGCACTTTGTTAAACAAAGGGTTAGTTCTAGTCTCTAGAGATTAAAGCCAGTAATTAACTCGAAAGTGCTTAGACATCTAATTATTATTAATAATTTGCATTTGATCCTAACGAATTTTTAGAGGTAATATACCCTATTTGAAAAGAGCTTAAAATGAATTTATAATTTTTGGAGATGGATATACTTCATAATTTGAAGATATCGTTAGAATTGTAATGAAGGGATATAAATCAAATAATTGTCGTAATTCTATTATCTTTTTAATATTATTATTGTAGGTCTAAGATATTTCTTGAGAATGA
>Ga0302186_10000987_pt1 | contig 24469 bp, 18 predicted proteins | sample II_Bog_E1_2_FD_198782 | JGI IMG/M metagenome (GOLD analysis project Ga0302186, IMG submission 198782) | Peat permafrost microbial communities from Stordalen Mire near Abisko, Sweden - II_Bog_E1_1 | ecosystem: Environmental > Terrestrial > Soil > Wetlands > Peat | place: Sweden: Abisko...
TTCTAACTGGCACAGGGATTCACAGGGGAAACCGTGCCGCCCAAAGTTATATGAGCTTTGCCAGTGCAATCGCTGTGCGCACCTGGCCGTGGGCTTGTTTCAGGGCAACCGCAGCATCCGCGCGGCTGACGCCAGCTTTCGCCATGACCATGGCGACAGGCACGCGGCCTCCGGCAACGGCGAGGAGTTTGCCGGCGGTCCGGCGGTCGAGTCCCGTGGCGTTCTCCAGAATGCCCACTCCGCGCTCGGTCAATTTCTTGTTCTTTGTATGGAGGTTGACCATGAGGTTGCCGTAAACGTAGCCAAGACGCGTCATCGCTCCGGTCGAAAGCATATTGAGGATCATCTTCTGCGCGGTGCCAGCCTTCATGCGGGTCGAGCCCGCGACCACTTCCGCACCAACCTCGGCAACGATTTCCAGATGCGCGGTTTTGCCCAGGGGCGACCTGGGATTGCAGACGACGGCGACGGTATTCGCTCCACGTGCGCGGGCGTATTCAACGGCCGCGATGGTGAAGGGAGTGCGTCCGCTCGCTGCGACGCCGACGACGACATCGTTCTTCGTCGGTTTCTTCTTCGCGATGGCTCGGCTACCGAGCGTGCGGGAGTCCTCGTCGGCCTCGACGGCCGAGGCCAGAGCTTTGGGACCGCCGGCGATAATGAATTGGACCATGCGCGGGTCGATGTCGAAAGTTGGCGGACACTCCGCTGCATCGAGCGCGGCAATGCGTCCGCTGGTGCCGGTGCCGACGTAGATGAGTCGGCCGCCATGCGAGAGCGCCGCGGCGATCCGATCGATTGCCTGAGCGATCTGCGGCAGAGCGCGCTTCACCGCGGCCGCAACCTTGGCGTCTTCATGGTTGATGATGCGGGCAATTTCGAGCGCGGGCTTGAGGTCCAGATTGGCGGACGCGGCGTTTGCTCTTTCGGTGCCGAGGCGACGCAGGTCCACGCTGGTTGCTCCGCGTTTTAAGGCTTTGCGCTTCAAGATTGCTTCCCCAAGGCTTCGACCAACGCGTCGTGAAACGCCGGTCGCACCTTTTTGATGGCCTGGTTCTGGCAGTCGGGCCATGTGCGGTTGGTGAGCAAGGCGATCGACAACTGGCGCTCTGGGTCGATCCACAGGGACGTGCCGGTGTAACCGAGGTGTCCGAACGAACGCGACGAAAGATACTTTCCCGATTGCGAGGGCGCGGATGGGGTATCCCAGCCGAGAGCGCGAGAGGTGCCGTCTGGCTTGGATTCCCGTCGTGTAAAGATTTCGACCGTATCGGGGCGAAGAATAGGATGGCCGCCGTTGAGCATGGCGTGGGCGAAAATGGCCAGATCTTCGGCGGCGGAAAACAGCCCGGCGTGTCCGGCAATGCCGCCCAGGACACTGGCATTTTCGTCCTGCACCGCGCCTTGGATGATGCGGCGGCGGAAGGCGCGATCGTCGGCGGTGGGCGGGATCGACGCCTTCAGGGCGGGCGCGGGATTGAACGTCGTGCGCGTCATGCCGAGTGGCCCGAAGACTTCGCGCTGGCAAAACGTGGCGAGGGATTCGTCCGCTAGGCGTTCGAGGACGACGCCAAGAATGATGAAGCCGATGTCGCTGTATTCGGCGCGAGCGCCAGGCTTGTCGGTGAGCGGGGTCGTGAAAGCGGCTTGCAATAATCTCTCGCGAGTCCCGGCGCGCAGAAAAAGCTTCTCATAACCGGGCAGCCCCGAAGTGTGTGCGAGTAGCATTCGCAAATTGACCTCGTGACGGCGCGCGTCATCCTCCGATGTGCCGGTAAACTCCGGAACGATGGCAGTGACCGGAGCTTCAAGATCGAGCAGCCCGCGCTCGTACAGAATCATGGCCATGGTCGTGGTGGCGACAACTTTCGTGAGCGAAGCAAGATCGAACAGTGTTGCGAGCGTAACCTCGGGTGACGCCGGATCGTAGCTGAAGCGGCCGAGCGTCTTGTGGGCGACAAGCTCTCCGCGGAACGTGATCGCGACCGAGCAGGCGGGAAAAGCGCGAGCGGCAATGGCTTTTTCCAGGATGGCGAATGCGCTGCGGAAGCGTTCCTCCTGCGCGGCAAGATCGCGCGTGAGGAAAGAAAATCCGGGTTCTCGATTGGGCAGCGTCAGGTCCAAGGCCGTTATGTCGACTGATGGGGTTATAGCAAAGGCCGCCGGTGGAGGCAATCGGGGAGTTACTTCGAGAGCATCGTTAGTACCGTTCTGCCTTGAGCCGCATCTCCAAGGTCATGTAGAGTCACAGCAGACGTGAAACGCTCGCCAAAATACCTGCTGTCCGTCGTTCTCCTGCTTTCCGCCGCAGTGTTCTCCCAGACTTCGCTGGATTCGCGCCTCATTGTTCTCGACCCTATTGTCGACGAAGCCATCGCCCAACGGCAGATTCCCGGTGCTGTTCTTATCGTCGGACACGATGGACGCGTGGTGTATCGGAAGGCCTATGGCAGCCGCGCGCTTGAACCTCGCCGGGAGGCGATGACGCTCGATACGGCATTCGATTGTGCGTCCCTGACCAAGGTTGTCGCGACCACGACGGCGATCATGCAGCTTTGGGAGCAGGGAAAATTTCGCATGAACGATCCGGTCGCGAAGTATCTTCCCGACTTTGCGCAGAACGGCAAGCAGGACATCACGATCCGTCAGTTGCTTGTGCACTACTCCGGCCTGCCGGAAGATCTCGATCTCGCAAGGAAGTGGGAAGGGAAGGACACTGCGTATCGCATGGCCTTTGCCGTCGCGCCTGATCGATCGCCAGGGTCGTCATTTCTGTACAGCGATATTAACTTCGTGGTGCTGGGAGCGCTGGTCGAGCAGTTGTCGGGCGAGTCGCTTGACGAATATGCGGCGAAGCACGTGTTTGCTCCGCTCGGCATGAAAGAGACTCGGTTCCTGCCGCCCGCGTCCGGGGAACCGCGCATTGCGCCGACCGAGGAAGATGAAAACCACCACCTGCTGCGCGGCGTGGTGCATGATCCCACGGCTCGGCGGATGGGCGGCGTCGCCGGACATGCTGGAGTATTTTCCACCGGCGACGATCTGGCGATTTTCGCGCAGGCTTTGCTCGATGGCGGTCGCGGCGCTCTGACCGCCGCGACGGTTGCGAAGATGACCGCGCCGCAGCAGCCGGTGAATGGCACGGTGCTGCGCGGATTTGGCTGGGACATCGATTCTCCTTTTTCCACCAACCGCGGAGAACTGCTGCCGGTCGGAAGTTACGGGCACACGGGATTCACAGGAACGTCGCTGTGGATCGATCCGACTACGAAGACCTACATCGTGCTGCTGACGAACGCGGTACACATGAATGTCGTGCCTCCGAAAGAGAAAGGAAGCGCGGTTGCGTTGCGCACCAAGGTGGCAACGGCGGTGGCTGCGACTCTGGCGCTCGATCCAGCAGAAGCGGAGAAGATGCGGCTGGCGACCGTCACCGGCTACAACGAAATGCAGAGCGCGGCGCGCAAGCTGGCGGTGCGCAACGGAACGGTGAAGACCGGCATCGACGTGCTCGAAGAGACGAAGTTCGCGGCGTTGCATCCGTCGCGAGGCGGCGCTCCGAGAAGCATAGGGCTGTTGACGAATCAGACTGGCGTGGACGCGCAGGGACGTCGCACGATCGACATCCTGGCGAACGTGCCAGGACTGTCGTTGGACGCGATTTTCAGTCCCGAACACGGGGTTACCGGAACGCTCGATACCACCGACGTCAAGAATGCTAAGGATGCAGCCACCGGAATTACGGTCTATAGCGTTTATGGCGGGAGCGATGCCGCGAGGCGTCCGCCGATGGACGTGTTGAAGCGTCTGGATGCGGTCGTGATCGATCTGGCGGATGCGGGTGTGCGTTTCTATACCTACGAGACTACGACAGGATACTTTCTGGAAGCGGCCGCGAAAGCGGGAATTGACGTGGTCGTTCTGGATCGTCCGAATCCGATTACAGGGTCGTTTGCGCAAGGGCCGGTTTCCGATGCTGGAAGATCGAATTTCACGAACTACTTTTCGGAACCGCCTCGCCACGGGATGACGCTCGGCGAACTTGCGAAAATGTTTAACGCCGAGCAGCACATCGGGGCGCGGCTCGAGGTGATTCCGATGGAAGGTTGGCAGCGCGGCGACTGGTTCGACTCGACGGGTTTGGCTTGGGTGAATCCGTCGCCGAACTTGCGCGACTTGACCGAGGCGACGCTCTATCCGGGCGTCGCGCTGATTGAGGGGACGAATGTGTCGGTGGGTCGAGGCACGGACACTCCGTTTGAAGTCGTCGGCGCGCCGTGGATCAAGGGGCGGGAATTGGCGGCTTTCCTGAACGGGCGCGCGATTCAGAGTGTGCGGTTCGTGCCGATTGTGTTTACTCCCTCGTCGAGCAACTTCATGGGCGAGCGCTGCGAAGGCGTGAACCTGATGGTTCAGGATCGCAATACTCTCGACACGCCGGAACTGGGGATCGAACTGGCAGCGGCGCTGCACAAACTGTATCCCAACGACTTCAAACTGGAGCGCATGGCGGATCTGCTCGTCAATCAGTCGGCGTTCGATGCGCTCACAGCGGGCGAAGATCCACGAAGGATCGCAGAGGATTGGCAAGACCGTCTGAATGAATTTGTGCATCTGCGGGAAAAATATTTGCTGTACAAATAGTGGACGGGCGCCCCGCTCAAACCTGCTTTTGGCTTGAGTGGGTAGTTCGAAGGTTGCAGGTTACGTCGAGACTCGGCTAAATTAAGTGCGAACATTGGAGCTGTCCATGAAAAAGCCCGTCCCGGTCAGCCGCTCCACGAAGCCAACAGAGGAGGCCCCGGTGGAATCTGCCTCTGCATTCATCGACGAGAGGATCAAGGAACTTGGCGACTGGCGCGGGAAGATGCTCGCGAAAGTGCGCGAGATCATCCACGCGGCAGACCCTGAGATCGTCGAAGAGCGGAAGTGGGTCAAGCCGACATCGCCGGGGACTCCCGTCTTTTCGCATGACGGCATCGTGTGCACGGGAGAGACGCACAAGAAGGTCGTCAAGCTGACATTTGCCAAGGGCGCTGCGTTGCAGGACCCTTGCGGTCTATTCAACTCCAGCCTCGACGGGAACGTCCGGCGCGCGATTGACATTCACGAAGGCGACAAGGTCGATGAGGCGGCATTGAAGGATCTCATCCGCGCGGCCGTGGCGCTCAACCTCAAGGGCAAAAGATGAAAATCCGTGTTGCTTGCATGTGCGCTTTGTTGTTGGCCGGGATTGCGGCGGCGCAGTCCGCTCCGGCCCCGAACACGCCTGCCGCCGCCGCGCCGGCGAAGGCGATGCTGACCATTCCGGTAGGAACGCAGATTCCGCTGGCGCTCAAGCAGGCGATCTCAACCAAGACGGCGAAGGACGGAGACCCGGTGTACGCCGAGACTGCATTTCCGTTTGTGATCGACGAGCGGGTTGTGATTCCGGCGGGAACCTACATTCAGGGAAAGATCGAGCGGGTGCAGCGCGGCGGTCACGTCAAGGGACGCGCCGAGGTTCTGATTCACTTCACTTCGATGATCTATCCCAATGGCTATACAGTGATGCTCGGCGGCTCGATTGAGAATACTCCCGGGGCAGAGAAGACATCGATGAAGGATTCGGAAGGAACGATCCGGCAGGATAGCGACGCCGGGAAAAAAGCCGAGACGGCGGCAGGCACGGCCTCCACCGGAGCCGTGATCGGCGCGGTCACGAACGGGTTGAAGGGTGCCGGCATTGGAGCGGGCATTGGCGGCGCGGCCGGGCTGGCGGTGGGAATGCTCTCGCGCGGCGCCGACGTGAGGCTGGAGCCGGGGACTTCGATTGAAATGGAAATCCAACGAGACGTGACGGTCGATGCGAGCCGGATTGCGTCTCGAAGCGAGGTCATGGTCCACAACGAGTAAGGGTTCCGCTGAATTGGTTCAGGCGATCGGCAGGTGTGCCCCCCCCCACGTTTTCCGCAAAGTGTTCAATTTAAATGACTTACTTGTAAAGTATTCAATAATAATGACTTAGCGGAACTTGCGGGAGAGGCTGCTTTGCAATGGGGTCGTTGCCGCTGAAAAAATAAAATTGCAGTCCTTTAGAATCATTGATTTATGAAAAAATTCCCGCCAGATCTTTGAATTTAAATGACTTATTCGTAAAATATTCTTAAATAAAGACTTAGGTCCAGCGCTTCGCTCTTCAAGTCGGACCGCTAAAAGGAAAAAGGTGGGGAGCGATCCCCCACCTTTTATTTCCTTCTATTACTATTATACCAACTTCAGCCCAGCAATTGGACAACTTTGGCGACTTTATCTTCCGATTGTATTGAGAGACTTGCCGGGAAAAGCGGGGGAACAGGGGCTTGACACCGTTCCCCAGCCCTTCGAGGTCTGGGATGACAACTGGGGCGTCCCCTTCGGTTTCGCTCAGGGCAGGCTCTTTGGGGATTGAATCAGTGCGTCCATTTTCCTAGCGCTGAAGAGCTTGCGGGAAAACGCGATTCGCTGAGGTAGGACGGTCACAGGGGCTGAAGCCCGCGCTGATTTCGCGGGACTTACGCGGCCCTGAAGGGCCGCTCTTCCACGGTGATGCGCACATTTATGAGTTTTTCCGCAAGCTGTGAAGCGCTGGGCTAATCTAGTTCGCCCCTCCGGGGCTGTCTCTTTGCCGCTCGTAGCAGCGACTTTGAGCAGCTTCAGACCGGCCGATCCCGCCTCTGCGCGCGGCTTGCTAAACGCTCGGCGCTCGACTTCCAGATTCGGAGGGCTGCTTCGCGGACAAGAGTGTCCGCGCTACACGGGCTGCTTCGACGCAAAAACATAAAGCTCCACCACCAAGGACACGAAGGCGCACGAAGGAAAACCGTGGGCTACGCGAGTTCGGAGCGTTGCTTCGCGGGCGGGGGCGCCCGCGCCACACTCGCTACTTCAACGCAAGCTATTTCAACGCAAACATGGCGTTCACGTGGGCGGTTACGGTCACGTTCTGGGGAGAGAACTCGGCGGTGGGGGCGGGGACTGAAGCCGCCATTGCCGCCATGGCCCTATTGCGCGGCGCGGGCGCGAAGACGCGGATATTCTCCGAGACATCGACGGACGCGTAGGAGAGTTCGCCGAGCGTGCGTCCGCTGGCATTGGCGAGGGACTGCGCGGAGGCGCGGGCGCGGCGGTAGGCGTCGGCGACGGCTTTGCTCTTGGCTTCGTCGGTCGAGTCGAGGGTATAGCTGAGCGACTGGCTTTCGCCAACGCTGGCGTCGGCGAGCTGTTCGGTGACGGGCCCGATCTTGGAAAAGTCCTTGAGCTTTAAGCTGACGCTGGTGGTTACCTGGTAGCCGATGACCTTGTGCTTGGGGTTTTTCCAGTCGTATTGCGGATTCACGGAGAAGAAGCCGATTTCCGCCGACTTGGGGTCGATGCTGTTCGAGCGCAGAACCTGGCGCGTGGCTTCGGCTTGTTTGGAGGCCTGCTCGTAGGCGTCTTTGGCATTGTCGGCCTGGGCCGAGATGTTGAACTGGATGAGGGCGGTATCGGGCGCAGTTTCAAACTTTCCGTCGGCGCCGACGAAAATGGTATTGGGCAACGGGGTGATGCTGGGCGCTTGCGCCAGGGAAACAGCGCTCAAAGCAAGCACCGCGCAAAGAGCAAAAATGATGGCCTTCATCGGATCTCTCCTTCGTACTGAAGCGTACTGAAGCTGAATTTCCGTTATACACCCTTATCGATAGAACGCGGCGAGGTACGCGGCTTGCGATCGGAAGGGAGTTACAGCCCGAGCGCGCAATGGCCCGTTCGGGGCTCGACGAAAGCCTTTACCACCAAGGGCACGAAGGTACACGAAGGAGATGTTTTGGGACGAAGCGGCGGCACAGCTTGCGGAATGCCCGGCGAGCGGCGGGAAGCGTCATCAGGATCGACGATCAGATTCGGAGGATACTTGACCGGCTACACCTTCGGGAAAGACGGTCCCTGCCCATTGATATCGTCGCGCAGGTCTTCCCAGATGTTGTCGGGCATTTCAAGGAAGACTTTGACGATCTGAGGATCGAACTGACGGCCGGACCAGGCTTCGATTTCCTTGCGGACGGCCTCAATGCTTTGCGCTTTGCGGTAAGGGCGATCGGATCGCATGGCGTCGAGGGTGTCGGCAACGGCGAAAATCCGCGCGCCCAGCGGGATCTCCTCGCCTTTTAAACCGCGGGGATAGCCCAGTCCGTCATAGCGCTCCTGGTGGGAATAGATAATTTCGGCAGCCTCGGCCAGGAAGGGAATGCGGGAAATGATCCTGTAGCCGCGGAGGCAGTGTTCTTTCATGATGTCCATTTCCGGGTCGGTGAGCTTGCCGGGCTTGCGCAGGATGTGGTCGGGAATGGCCATCTTGCCGATGTCGTGCAGGAAGGCTCCGCGGGCGATCACGTTGAGCTGCTCTTTGGGCAATCCCATTTTGCGGGCAATGGCGATGGTGTAGGCGGTCACGCGCCGGGAGTGGCCCTCGGTCTCGGCATCCTTGAGGTCAAGCGCATCGCCGAGCGCTTCGAGGGTGATGTCGTAAGACTTTTCCAGGTCGATAAGCGCGTTGTTCAACTGCTGAGTGCGGGCGGCAACGAGGGCTTCGAGGTTGGTGCGATAGGCGTCGTTTTCGCGCTTGAGGCGGCGATTCTCCAAGGCGCGGCGGACGGTGGCCAGCAATTGCTCGCGCTCGAAAGGCTTAAGCAGGTAATCGTAAGCGCCATTGCGCAAGGCCTGGAGCGCGACCTGAATGTCGTGGACGGCGGTGACCATCACGATCGGCATGTCGGGATAGCGTTCCTTGGCACGCTCGAGAAAGGCGATGCCATCCATTCCGGCCATCATCAGGTCGGACAGAACCAAGTCGAATTCCTCTCCCGACTCTAGAATCGCCAGCGCTTCGGCGCCGCTGGCCGCCTGGCGAGTATGGAAACGGGCTCCGCCAAGCATGGAAGTGACAATCTCGCGGATTGTTTCTTCGTCGTCCACTACGAGGATGCGGTCGTTGGGCATAGCGTTGAGTGTCTATAGGGCTCATTTTAGGCCACGACTTTAGATTCCGAAAGTAACCAACGGGACACGGAAACGCGGCAATCGCGGAGGGCGCGCATGATATCTAGGGAGGTGGTGTCTCTGCGCTTGTTTTCGAGGGTCGATCACTCGAGGGTTGATCTATGGATGTTGCCTTGCCCGTGGGGAGTTCGGCTGGCATGTTGACGGTCCCTTGGTTTACGGCGCGGGAAACGGCTGCCCTGATCGTGGCGGTCGTCAGTCTGCTTTGCTTCCGGGTCTTTCGGGAACGATGCCTGCTGGTGTGGGGAGCGGGCTGGGTGGTGTACGGAGCGTTCCTCTGGGTAGCGGGTGCGAACGAGGTGTACGGCGCGTCGAACGCGATGGCGGCGCTTGCCCAGGCCGGCTTGGTACTGGCGATGGGATTGTTTGCGGGTGCGGCGCTGCTGTCGGCGGAGGCACGGAAGGCGTTGATGGCGTGTTTGGCGATTTGCTGGACGATGGCCGTCTGCGCCGCCATGCAGCCCTTCTATTTTCCAGATGTGAAAATCCTGGGAGCGGGGCTGGAAGTAGTATGCCGGGCGATCGCGGTTCTGGCGTTCCTCGAACTGCTGCGCAGCCGCTGGGGGCGGATTGGGATCGGTCCCTTTCTGTTCGGCGCGGGCCTGCTGACCTTGAATTTGAACTGGCCTCCATTCACCAGCCACATTCCGAGTGAAGCCTACCTACTGGCGGAGGCGATGTTTGGGTCGAGCCTGCTGGTGGTGGTGCTGGAGGACTTGCGGTTGCGCTCGCGCCGGTTGGCGGTGCTGAACGGGCTGAGCGTCACCATTGCGCGCGGCCAGAATCATGCGCCCATGATGCAGACCGCGCTGGAACGACTGAAGGCGGTGGTGGGAGCGAAAGCGGCGTGGTTCCAGTGGATGGTCGGCGAGCGCATGGTGCCCACGCAGCACTCCGGCTTGTCGGCTGAATTTCTGCGCGCCCTTGGGCAAACTGGGACGGGTGAAACCGAGGCAGGTGTTCTCCGCGAAAACCGAGCGGTGGTGATGAAACTCGCGGAGATGGCGGAGATGGAGCGGCGGCAATTGGGGAAGCACGGTATTCATCATGTGGTGCTGCTGCCGATACAAGGAAAAAAGTCGACGATCGGAATGCTGGCGCTGGCGTGCGCGGACCGTCGTCGGCACAGGCGGGAAGAACTGGAGTTTCTGGAAACGGCGGCGCGGAAGCTGGGAATGGCGGTGGAGAATCTGCGGCTGCAGGAGCAGGTGACACGCTCGCAGCAGCAGTGGGCGAACACCTTCGATTCCATCCTCGATGTGATTCTGGCGCACGACGCGGAGTTCCGCATCGTCAGGGCGAATCAAGCGCTGTTGCAGCGCCTGGAAAAGCCGGCCAGCGATGTATTGGGCCGGTCGTGCCAGGAGATCTTGCCGCAGACAAATCCGTGGCGCGGATGTCCGTATTGCGAGCGTGGTTTGGGTCTGACGGAGACGAGCGATCCGTGTTTTGGAGGGCAGTCGGCGGTTTCCAGCTCGTTGTACACGGAGCCGGGAGGGCAGAAGGCCACCATCCATGTGGTGCACGACACGACGGCGCGGGAAATGGCGGAAGAGAAATACCGCATGTTGTTTGAGCAGGTGCAGGAAGGCGTGTTTGTGGCGACGCCAGAGGGCGATCTGCTGGACTGCAACGACGCCTTCGTCACGCTGCTCGGATACAGCAGCCGCGACGAATTAATGGCGCTCGACATGGGCAGCGTGTTGTATGCGGTGGCGGAGGAACGAGAGGCGTTTCGCAAGGAAATCGAGGCGCACAACTATGTGCGCAACTTTGAAACCACGGTGCGGCGCAAGGATGGCACGGTGCTCACGGTGGCGCAGAGTTGCTTTGCCACGCGCGCGGCCAGCGGCCTCATCGAACGCTATCAGGGCTTCGTCCTCGACATCACCGAGAAGAAACGCTCGGAAGATGAAATGCGGCGACGCAACCGCGAGTTGAACGCGCTCAATGCGATGGCCGTGATCGCAACGCAATCGTTCGATCTGGATGAGATCCTGAACCTGACGCTGCGGCAGGTGATCTCACTGTTTGGCGCGGAGAACGGGTCGGTCTATCTCGCGACACAACCCGATGGTACCTACCGGCGGCGCGCCGGTTGGGGGCCGCGCAGCGAGGCGCGCGCGCGCATGGCGGAAGTCGTCTTTCCGGAAGGGCTGGGCGATCTGGTGATGCGCTCGCGAGCCGAAGTCGTGACCCAGGACTTTGTGCCCCATCTGCCCCCGGCGGTGGTGGAGTTCGCCTGCGCCGACCGGTTGCCGTACTGGGTTTGGGTTGTGCTTTGGAGCAAGGACAAACCCATTGGCATCATGGGCATTGCGGGGAAGGAAGACCGGCACTACTCCAGCAACGATGAGAACCTGCTGGTCGCCATCAGCCGGCAACTGGCGACGGCGATCGAAAAGGTGCAGCTCTACGAAGAGACTTGCCGGGCGTATGAAGACTTGCGGCGGACGCAGGAGCAACTGCTGCAGAGCGAAAAAATGTCGGCGGTCGGCCAACTAATTTCGGGCGTGGCGCATGAGTTGAACAACCCGCTGACGGCAATCCTCGGCTATGCGCAGCTGCTGGAAGGCGCGGGCCTTGAGGAGGGTCCGGCCGACTATGTGCGGAAGGTGTTCAAGCAGGCGCAGCGGACGCACCGCATTGTGCAGAATCTGCTTTCTTTCGCGCGTCAGCGCAAACCGCAAAAACAGGAAGTGGATCTGCGGAAGGTGCTGGAAGAGTCGCTCACCCTGCGCGAATACGATCTGAAGGTCAACAATGTTTCGCTGGAACGCGAAATTCCCGAGGACCTCCCCGCGGTAATGGGCGACCCGCATCAGTTGGAGCAGGTCTTTCTGAACATCGTGAACAACGCGCTCGACGCCATGGTGGAGGATCGCGGCCAAGGCGTGCTGAAGGTGCGCGTCTGCAAGAAAGACGAACAGGTATGCGTGGAGTTCAGCGACAGCGGTCCGGGAATTAAGGACCCAAAGCGGATTTTCGATCCTTTTTACACTACCAAGGAAGTGGGCAAAGGCACGGGGCTTGGGTTGAGCATCTGCTACGGAATTGTGAAGGAACATGGAGGAGAAATCCTGGCCCGCAACCGCGAAGAGGGTGGAGCGACGATCGAAGTACGGTTGCTGGCGAGCGACAAGCCGGCCATGGTGGAGACGACTCCACCCAAGCGACGAGAGTCGTTGCTGGCCGGGCGTGTGCTTCTGGTGGAAGACGAAGCGGCGGTGCTGGATTTGGAACGCGATGTTCTGGCCGGCGCGGGAGCCGAGGTTACGACTTCCACGAGCGCAGCGGACATGCAGCAACGGCTCCGCGAGGGCGCGTTTGACGTAGCCGTAATGAATGGCAGCATGGCGGGCGGCTGCAACGTGAAAGAAATCTACGAGTGGATCGCGGGCAACTGTCCGGGTCAGGAGAAAGGGCTGCTGCTGACTTTCTCCTCGGTGACCGACGAGGAGACCCGTACCTTCCTACAGGAGCATGGCGTGCCTGCGCTGGCCAAGCCGTTTGAGGTGGCGGACCTGATCGAGCAGGTGCGCGCGCTGAGCCAGAGAGAAGGGAAGACTCCAAAGACGCCTACGGACACAGAAGAGAAGAGCGAAGATAAGGCGGCTACAGCGGGCGCGGGAGCATAGGTGCTTCCCGGTTCGGGGTCTCTGAACCAGTGTCGGCAGAAAGCATAAACCACAGGGTACACAGGGGTGCACGGGGGGGACCGGGACTTAATCAGAGTTCCTGGCAGGCTGCGGAGAGAGTGTTTTTCCAACGCGGCATTCCCCAGCGGCTGGAAGCCGCTGTTGATTTCGGGGTCGTTACCGCACGAGTGGAAGTCGTGCCCTTCCCGAAACCGGCGTGAAGCAGAGTTTTTTCGCAGCCTGCCAAGCGCTTTCCGGCTAGAGCTGGGCCTTCAATCGCCGCATCATTTCTGCGATGATCTTTTCGTTGCGGCGGTACCAGCGCCAGTGACCTTCTCTTTTTGCCTCGACCACGCCGGCCTTCTCCAGGATGCGCATGTGATGGGAAACGGTGGGCTGCGCGAGCTTCACGCGCTCTTCGATATCGCCGGCGCAGAGGCCCGTTTCCTTATCGAGAGAGCATCCGCCTTTTTCCTTGAGCGCTTGCAGAATACGGCGGCGCGTGGGATCGGCGATGGCGTGCAGAAAACGGTCGAGATCGCGAGCGGCGTGATCCATAAAATTTGTAATTGGTGATTTGCAATTTGCAATTTAAAACCAATCCCATGCCGGTAATCTCAGGTTTCAAATTACCAATTACAAATTGCCAATCACCAATTCCTCTCTATTTTTTCACGATCGGATTGTAGCCATCGCCGATGAGGCGGGTGCGCATCGCTTCGGCGTCTTTCCACTCGGCATAGGGTCCGACCTGAATGCGAACGAACTTGTCGACGGAGGGATTGCTGGTGGTGAAGGCGGGATACTGCTTCTTCTTCAAGGCCTCAACGAGCGCGTCGGCATCTTCCTTCCGGGTAACCGCAGCCACCTGCACGTAGTAGCTTCCGGCGGCAGGAGTTGCCGGCGCGGTTTCGGTGGCGGCCTTTGGCGTCTTGTCCGCCGCCGGAGCCGCTGCGTTTTCCGTTGGAGTCTTCGCCTCGGGCGGCGTAAGCGCGGCGTCGGCGTTTTTCTCGCCCACGGCCTTGTAAAAACTAAAATCGCCGGACTGCGGCGTTGGCGTGGGAGCGCCGTGCGCGTCGTTTTTTGCCGGGGAAGGCCGAACGGCGCTGGCTGGAGTTCCCGCTGAAGGGCTCATCGACAAGCCATTGACCGCGGTCGTGGTTTTCCGGCCGAGCGAAAAGCCGATGGCAAAGAAGAAAGCGCACACCAGCACAAATACGAAAAAAATGGCCAGCATGCGGCCCGTGCCAAACGTGATTTCCGTATCCTGCTGCGCCGTGGACATGTGAATTGACGTTGACCTCTAGCTTTTTGCCGGCGGCTTCGGGCCCGCGAGCAAATTCTGCAAACCGGAGAAGAAGTCGATGGGCACGGGGAACACGACGGTCGTATTTTTCTCGACGCCGATTTCGGTGAGCGTCTGCAAATAGCGCAACTGGATGCTGGCCGGCTCGGTGGACAACAAGTGCGCGGCGTCGACCAGGCGCTGCGCGGCCGAGAACTCGCCTTCGGCGTGGATGATCTTGGAGCGTTTCTCGCGTTCGGCCTCGGCCTGCTTGGCCATGGCGCGCAGCATGGACTCGGGCATATCCACCTGCTTGACTTCCACGTTGGCGACCTTCACGCCCCAGGGCGCGGTGTGCGTGTCGAGGATGCTTTGCAGGCGCAAGTTGATCTTGTCGCGGTGGGCGAGCAATTCGTCGAGCTCCTGTTCGCCGAGCACCGAGCGCAAAGTGGTCTGCGCGAACTGCGACGTCTGGTAGGCGTAGTTCGAGACTTCGACGACGGCCTTGTTGGGATCGATCACGCGCAGAAAAATGACCGCGTTGACTTTCAACGTGACGTTGTCGCGGGTAATGACGTCTTGGGGCGGAACCTCGATCGCTTCCTGGCGAAGGGAAATACGCACCATGCGATCGATGGGGCTGAAGACCAGAATTACTCCCGGACCTTTCGCCGTACCCAACAGGCGTCCCAGGCGGAAGATTACGCCGCGCTCGTATTCGGCGAGGATCTTGATGGAACTCAGCAGATAGATGATGACAATGACGATGCCAATGCTGACCACCGGTAATCCGAAATCCATAGATGCCTCCAGTCAAATCGCTCGTTCGAGTATGAGCGGATTGTAGCGCACGAGGGCGGGTGCGGGCTGTGCGGAACGGAGTAGTGGAGTGTTCAGGATGATGCGGGGTTGGAAGGAGCTGGTAGTTTCCGTTCCCGCTGAAATGGGTTTGGGGCGGCTTCGAGGGCCGTCTGGTTGGACGGGTACGCCTCGAAACTGCCCCAAGCCAATTCGTAGTGTTGCGCGCGGCGCGTGGAGTGTCTGTGATGGGGGACACAGGGTGTTGGTGATGGTTTGAGATTCACGCGGCGGTGGAATTCCACTCATCGCAAAGGGTGCGAAAAGTTGTTGAAAGAATCCCCAGATTGATGGGTCGGTGGAATCCCACGTCTCGAAAAGCGCGAGACGTGGGGCACCCCGAGGCTCAGGATGACAACTAGACTGAGCGACACGAAGGCATCCGTCGCGGGGACGGCTTTTAGAACATGATGCAGGCTTCGTTGACCCGCTCCAGGACGCGATGCAGCAGCGCCAGTTGCTGCTCCAGATTCAGCTTTAGCGAGGCGTCGGGCTGGCGGGCGATTTCATCCTTGAGGCGGAGCTTTTTGGCGGCAAGGAGGTCGGCGGCTTGTTGAAGTTCGTCTCCGTCTAATCGCAAGTCGCGCGCCAGTATCTTGTTCATAAGCTCTTGGTACGGCCGTGGGTCTTGTTCCAACAGGACGTTGGCGAGCAGATTCAGTTCGGCTATTTCCAGGTGGAATTGCATCGCTCTCTCCCTTCCATCGAGAAAGTGCTTTTGGAGGTTCTATAGAAATTAGATCAAGGGGAAGGTGAACTGTCAGTGATTGGGGTCACGGCTGGTTGTTGGCGTGCTTTTATGCGGTTACCGGTCTTGCTGCCGTTACGGGATCGACTCGGAGGGTCAGGCCGTCGATTTGGCGGACTACGATTTGTTCTCCGGCGGGGATGGGGATAGTGGAGACGGCGTCCCAGAGTTCGCCGTGGACGAAGACTTTTCCGGCAGGGGCGAGTTGGGTTTCCGCGATACCGATTTCGCCGATCAGGCCTTGTTGGCCGGTGACGATTTTGTTGCGGCGGGCGCGGACGGCGATGCTCATCAGGAAAGCGGTGATGATTCCGAGCGGGATGCTCACGGCGAGGGCGGTGGAGAGGCGGACGCGCATTTCGGGGATGGGGCCGTCGACCAGGAACAGGCCGCCGATGGTGAGAAGGGCGATGCCTCCGGTGGTGAGGACGCCGTGGCTGGCGAATTTGGCTTCGGCGGCGAAGAGGGCGAAGGCTCCGACGATCATGGCGATGGCGGCGAAACGCACGGGCAGCAGATTCAGGGCGAAGGCGGCGAGAAGGATGAAGACCACGCCGACGGTGCCGGGAATGACCGCGCCGGGATGGTTGAATTCGGCGTAGAGGGCAAGGGCTCCGATGGCGAGCAGGATGAAGGCGACGTTCGGGTCCATGAGGTAGGAGAGGATGCGCTCTTTGAGCGTCATCTTGTAGTCGCGCACGGGCTGGGCATCGATCGCAGCGAAGGTGAGGGTGACGGTTGCGCCGTTGAAGCGTTTGAAGCTCTTGCCGTTGAGCTGGCGGAACAGGTCTTGCTCGCTGGTCGCGATGTACTCGATCAGGTGCTTGTCGAGGGCTTCCTGATCGGTGAAGGATTTCGACTCGCGGACGGCGCTTTCGGCGAGTTCGACGTTGCGTCCGCGCTTGGCGACGACGGAGCGCATGAGGGCGGCGGCGTCGTTCTCGAGTTTCAATTTCATGACGTCGTCCATCTTTTCGCCGAGGATGACGGGATGAGCGGCTCCGGTGTTGGTGCCGGGAGCCATGGCGGCGACGTCGGCGGATTCGAGGATGAAGAATCCGGCGGAGGCGGCGCGGCTGCCGCTGGGGGTGACGTAGAGGATGACGGGCACGGGCGAGGCGACGATTTTTTCGATGATGTCGCGGGTGGAATCGACGAGGCCTCCAGGAGTGTTGATCTCGATGAGGACGGCCTGATCGTGGTTGGCGGCGGCGGTGTCGAGGGCGCGTCCGATGAATTCGGCGGTGACGGGCTGGATGGCGTCGTTGATGGAGATGCGCAGGACGTCGGCGGAGCAGGAGGCGGCGAGGAGAAGGAGCGCGGCCAGAAAGCAGGCGGTATGGTGAATCCAGAATTGCTTCGGGCGGGCGAATGACTTTGATGGGCTCATGGCTGGGGCTGCGCTTTCTCGGCCAGTTGGGTCGCCAGGGTGCGCTTTAGATTTTGAGCTTCGGAGTTGTTGGGATCGACGGCTGCGGCGTGGCGGAATTCGGCTTCGGCTTCGGTGGTGAATCCGTGGGCCAGGAGTTCCTTGCCGAGTTCGACGTGAAAGCGCGCATGGGCGCGGGGATCGGAGTGCACAAAACGCTGTTCGGCCCAGCTTCCGATTTGCACGGTCATCTGGCGGAAAGCGTCTTCCTCGTAGTTGTGCTTGATGCGCTCGACGGGGACTTTCGCAGTCGTGGTGCTGGCTGCGACGACACCGCTGCTGATGGTTGGCGTGAGCGCGTCGAGGAGCATTTTGGCTTCGACGTCGCTAGGGCGGCGATCGAGGGTGGTGTGCAGTTCGCGGGTCGCGGCGGGGCGATCGCCCGCTTGGTTGAGAGTGACTGCGAGGTTGAAGTGATAGTCGGCGTCGCTGGGGTCGTTCTGGATGGCGCGCTCGAAATCGTCGGCGGCTTGTTTCTGGCTGCGGCGGGCGGCGACGACTCCCAGGTTGTTATAGACCTCGGCGAGGGGCAAGCGCGCGGCTACGAACTCGAAGGCGGTTTCGGATTTTGCGAAGTCGCCGTGAGCGTAGGCGGCGAGACCGAGATAGAAATTGGCCTCGCGGGCGACGGTGGCGGAACGGGGAACCTGGCTGAGGGCGGAGATCGCCGGTTCGTACGCGTGCTGGTTGTAGTAGGTCTTGCCCAGTTCCATCCAGGCTCGCGCGTAAGCGGGATCGAGGCGGGTGGCTTCGCGGTAGCGCCGAATTTTTTCTTCAGCGGTAGACGCCAGCAGGCCGCCAATGAAGTTCTGCTGGGCGTCGAGGCGCAGGGGAACGATGCTGGCGACGTACTTCTCCTTGGGCATGGAGAAGTCACTGCGAATCGTGTGCAGCAGATCCCAGGCGAGAGCGGATTGCAGGGTGCCGAGATCGGCGAGGGGAGCGGACTCGTTGCTGGCGGGCAGGAGTTTCTGCGCCCGCATGTCGAGCAACTGGGCGGTGGCGGTGAGGCGGGCGCCGTCGTAGCGATAGGAGCCGAGCACGGCGTAGTCGAGATCCATTTGCTCGGCGAGGCGGTAGAGGGTGGCACGCGACGCATGAATGCCGGCGGGGAGACCCTGGCGATCGTAGGCGCGGAGGCGCTCGTGGCGGCTGGCGACGTAGAGGACAGGAGAATTCAGCTGCTCGTGGAAGGCTTCGGGGAAGGATTCGCCGATCCATTCGAGACCGGGCGTCGGAGAGTCGTTTTCGAAGGGGATCACGACCAGGGTTCGTCCGGTGGAAACTGGGCCGGGCGCGGGGGCATTTTGGGCGCGGAGCGACGCGCAGAAGAGGAAGCACCCGACCACGACGAGAACAGCGGCGCGTTTCACGGTAATTCGATTATATCGGCTGGGGGACGGCATCACTATCAGCGGCGGGGCGGTGGCGCAGTTCGCTCAAACCTTTTACCACTAAGGACACGAAGGGACACGAAGGAGAGGCCGAAGATCTTGGTGGAGGATTCCGCTGGCTTCGGTGGTCAAGCTCCGCATACACTGCTTCTTCACACCGTGCTCGTTCACACTTCGATAACCCCGGCGCAGCCTAGTTCGTCCGTTCAGCGCTTTCTTGTGCCTTCGGTGCGGGATCTCATTTTCATCTTTCTTTTCTGGTCGCTGCTGGCGGGGCCGTTGTCGAATCGTCCGCTGGCGGACCCGGACATTGGGTGGCACATTCGAACCGGCGAGGGGATTCTGGCGACGCACTCGCTGCCACGCACCGATGCATATTCTTCGCTGATGCAAGGTCAACCGTGGTTTGCCTGGGAGTGGCTGTACGACATTGCGCTTGGAGTTCTGCACCGGGCTTGCGGACTGAACGGAGTGGTGTGGTTGTGCGCCTTGCTGGTGGCCGCGGTTCTGACGCTGCTGCTCTCGCAACTCTTGCGGCGCGGGACCGGCCTGCCGCTGGCGATTGCGCTGTTGCTGCTGGCGGAGGGCGCGGCCATGATTCACGTCTACGCGCGGCCGCACATTGTGAGCTGGCTGTTTTCGCTGCTTTGGTTTGTGGCGCTGGAATGGTGGGAACAATGGCCGCGGATCGCGGATCGCTGTTCGTCGGTTGCTGTTGGCGGCGCGGCGAGCGATCAGCGAAGCTTGACGCGATGGATTCCATGGCTCTTTCCCGTCTCGATGGTGCTGTGGGTGAACCTGCATGGTGGATGGATTTTTGGACTCGCGCTGCTGGGAATCTACGCTTTCGCGGCATTTGTGGAGAGCGTCCGCGCGCGGGATGGCTTTGTGGCGGTTCGGGCTGCGCGCCGGGGGCGGGTGATGGCAGCGGCTTGGGTGGCCTCGGCGGCGGCGACGCTGGCGAATCCGTATGGCTGGCGGCTGCATGAGCACATCTATCGTTATCTGAGCGATCGCTATCTGATGGACCAGATTGAAGAGTTTCGCTCGCCCGATTTTCACGGCTGGGCGGAGCGTTGTTTTGCGGTCATTCTGCTGTTGGTGGTGGTCGCGCTGGCGGGGAATCGTCGTTCTGGAGATCATGGTTCGGGAGATCGTCGTTCTGGAGACCGTGGTTCTGGAGATCGCGCTTCGGCGGGCCGTCACCGGCTGGGGCTTAGTCAACTGCTGGTGATGCTGCTGGCGGTGTATGCGGGATTGTATGCCTCGCGCAATCTTCCGGTGTCTGCAATGCTGCTGGTGCTGATTGCCGGGCCGATTCTGTGGGACAACTTTGCTGCGTTGGCGGATCGGGAGGGCGCATGGCATTGGGTGCGCAAGGGCGCGGCGCGAATTGTGGACTTCTCGGATCGCATGGGTGCGCAGGAGATGCAGCTTCGCTGGCATCTCTGGCCGGTGGTTTCGGTGGCGTTGGCGTTCGCGATCTGCCTTCACGGGGGATGGCTGGGATCGCGGCAGCTGATTGACGCGCAGTTCGATGCGAAGAAAGTGCCGGTGGCGGCGGTGAATTTTCTGCAGACGGAGTTTGCTGGGAAGGCGGGGACGGATCCGGTTTTCTCGACGGATTCGTGGGGAGGGTATGTCATTTATCGGATGTATCCCGAGCGCAGGGTGGTAGTGGATGACCGTCACGACCTTTACGGCTCGGAACGGATTCAGCGGTACATCATCCTGACTCGGGTAGAGCCAGGATGGCAGGGAGTGCTGACGGATTGGCAGGTGCGGACGGCGCTGTTGCCTGCGGATTCGACGCTGGCGAATTTGTTGCGCGAGCTGCCGCGGGATTGGCGGGTGGCGTATGAGGATAAGGTGGCGGTGGTGGTGGAGAGGCGGTAGGTGGCAGAACACTCTCTGCAACCCGACCGATTCTGCGTCATCTGATGTAGTTGAGTTTGGGCTAATGAAACATATGCGGATCGCGACTGTGAGCCGATGTCCGGAGAGCTGCCGATGAAGGGGCAGTGTTTGCCGTTCGCGCAGATTCCGCACAGCACGCGGCTTTTCCTGGATTATCTTGCCTACACTTCTTCGGTTCGCGGGATGTATCCGCGGTCGCCGGTTTTTTCGGAGTGGGTGAAGGACGAGGCGCAGCGCGTGGTTTACGACGCGGCGCGGCGCGGCGCGGTTAGCGGGATTCTGGAGCGGCAGAATCGCGGGTGGGGCGCTTCGGCTAAGACTTTGGCCAATATTGAGCGACTTCGGCGCGGGGCGCTGGCGGCGGTTACGGGGCAGCAGGTCGGATTGTTTGGCGGGCCACTGTTTTCGATTTTCAAGGCGCTGACGGCAGTCAAGCTGGCGGAACAGGCTACGGCGGCGGGAGTGGAGTGCGTTCCGGTTTTCTGGCTGGCGACCGAGGATCATGATTTGGCTGAAGTCAATCATGTGGCGCTGCTTTCGGAACGCGGACTGCCGGAGCGGCTGGCGGTGGGAAATCGTGCGTTTGAAAGTAATGCCGTAGGCGATGCGCCGGTGGGGACCGTGAAGTTTGGGGCGGACATTCAGGCGGTGGTTGAGCGCGCCGCGGCTTTGCTGGGGGATTCGGAGGTCGCGACTTGGCTGCGGGAGGCGTATCGTCCCGGGGAAAATCTCGGTAGCGCGTTTGCGCGGCTGTTTGCGGGGCTGTTTGCGGATTGGGGAGTAATTTTGCTTGATCCGGCGGATAAGGAGTTTCATGATCTGGCGAAACCTTTGTTCCGCGCGGCGATTGAACGGGCGCCGGAACTGGACGAGGCATTGCTCGGGCGGGGCAAGGCGATTGAGGCGGCGGGATATCACCAGCAGGTGAAAGTGACGTCCGCGAGCACGTTGCTGTTTGAAGTGAAAAATGGCGCGCGCACCGTGGTGCGGCGGCGCAACGGCGGTCACGGTAATGGCGGGGACTTTGCAGTGGGTGAGGAAAAGAATTCGCGCGAAGAACTGTTGGGCCGGATTGACGCGGCGCCGGAGAAGTTCAATCCGAATGTGCTGTTGCGGCCGGTGGTGCAGGACTACCTGCTGCCTACGCTGGTTTATACGGGCGGAGCGGCGGAGGTGGCGTATTTCGCGCAGGCCGGCGTGGTATATGAGAAATTGCTGGGACGGGTGACGCCGATTCTGCCGCGGTTTTCGGCGACGCTGGTCGAGGCGAAGGCGGAGAGAATTTTGAAGCGCTATCAACTGGGGCTGCCTGAGGTGTTGCTGGGTCCGGAGAAAGTGCGTGAGACGATTGCGGCTCGGTGTTTGCCTCCGGATTTGCAGGTGCGTTTTTCGGAGGCGTATGCGAGTGCGGAGCAGTCGATGAGTGCTCTGCGCGAATCGATTGGCAAGCTGGATTCAACTCTAATCGAGGCAGCGGACCGCGCGCGGATGCGAATGTGGCATCAGGTCAACCGGCTGCAAGGGCGGGCGTCACGCGCGGAGTTGCTGCGGAATGAGGCGATCACGCGGCACGCGGATGCGTTGAGCCATGCCTTGTTTCCGCACAAGGCGTTACAGGAGCGCGAAGTGGCGGGGGTAAGTTTTGTGGCGCGGTACGGGCGGGAGTTGCTGGCTCGGCTCTATGAGACGATCAATCCGGATTGTCATGATCATCAGGTGATTGAGGTGCAGTAGGCGTCGTGCCCTCAGCGGCTAAACAGGCTGCGGAAAAAGTGTTTTTCAAGCGCAGCATTCCCCCAGCGGCTGGAAGCCGCTGATGATTTCGCGGCAGTTACGGCACGAGTGGAACTCGTGCCCTTCCCAAAACCGGCGCGAACCGGAGTTTTTCCGCAGCGCTGAAGCGCTGGGCTAAGTTAGGTCGCCCCTCCGGGGCTGTGACCTGTAGCCATTTCGTCCCGCCGGATTGCCTGAACGCCCGAAGACGGGTTCCCACGCGCACATCTTCGGGGCCACGCGCCGACAATCAATTTCCGTGCAATGCGATCTGCAATTCCTCAAGCGATTCCACGCGCGGCACTGCTTTGTCGCGGTAGGCGCCGGGGACATCCATCAAGATTGCTTGCATGCCTGCGGCGGTGGCGCCGAGGTAATCCACGGAATAGACGTCGCCGACGTAGAGGCTCTCTTCGGGAGTGGCGTTCATGCTCTGGAGGGCCTGGCGGAAAATTTCCGGGTGCGGCTTTTCGTAGCCGACCAGGCCGGAGTCGGTGATGGTGCGGAAGCAGCGAGCGATGCCGCATCTTGTCAACACATCTTCGATTCCGCCATCCGCATTGGATATGACCGCGATCTTGTACTGCTCGCCGATCTGGTGCAGTTGCTCGGCGGTGCCGGGGCGAATCTGGTCCCAGTTGGCGGAGTTGCGGATGCCGGAGACCAGTTGATCGCGGGCGGCGTCGTCTTCGAGGCCGAGTTCGGAGAGCAACTGGGAGTAGAACATCCACCAGAAGCTGTGGTCGGTGCTGCCGTTGGTGGTCATCATGCCGTCGAAACGATTCTTGGTGCGGCATTCCAGGTCGCGCAGGTGTTCGGGCTCGGGCACAAAGCCGCGGTCGGTGAGAGGCGCGTGAATGCGGCTGCGATTGGGGAAGAGCAGGGTGTTGCCGACGTCGAAGAAGATGAATTTGGGTTTCGAGCGCATGGGTTTTTCCGTTTCTGGTTCCACTGCCCATTATCTATCAGGCACTCTGCGGGCGTTTCTGCGAGGTGGGGCTGGCCGAATGAATTAAACTGACGGATTGCCGATGTACTAAAGGAGACTCTCATTAAGTTTCGGCAGAAAGCATCAACCACAGGGTGCACAGGGGTGCACGGGGGGAACCCGAGACTTAATCAGCGTTTCCCTAAGTCGGACTGAGGATCATGGCCCAACTGCGAGTCGTAATTCTGTGGCACCAGCACCAGCCGTTCTATAAGGACCTGGTGACGGGGCAGTATCGCCTGCCCTGGACGCGGCTGCATGCGCTGAAGGATTACTACGGAATGGTGAAACTGCTGGACGAGTTCCCACAGGTGCACCAGACGTTCAATCTGGTGCCTTCGCTGATCACGCAGATTCAAGAATACGTTTCGGGCGAGGCGCAGGATCCGTTTTTGCAGGTGGTGGCGAAGTCCGCGAAGGACCTGACGGAGGCGGAACGGCGGTTCGCGCTGCAATATTTGTTTCAGGCGAATCCCGCGAATGTCATCGGGCGTTATCCGCGGTATCGCGAGCTGTGGGAGAAATGTCACGGGGCGGGAGAATCGCCGGAACGGGCGGAGAAATATTTTCAGGCGCAGGATTTTACAGACCTGCAGGTGCTTTCGCAGATTGGATGGTTTGACGAATATTTTCTGGCGGAGAAGGACATTGCGGAACTGATTCGCAAAGGGCGGAACTATACGCTCGAAGATCAGCGGCTGGTGATCGGGCGGGAGCGCGAGTTGCTGGGCCGGGTGCTGCCGGTGCATGCGGAAGCGGCCAAGAAGGGTTTGATCGAAATTTCGACTTCGCCTTTTTATCATCCCATTCTGCCGCTGGTGTGCGACACGCAGATGGGGGCGGTGTCGTCGCCGGGACTGCCCTTGCCGCAGAACCGGTATCGGCATCCCGACGATGCCCGCGAGCAATTGCAGCGCGGACTGGACCTGCATAAAAAAGTGTTTGGGGTGCGGCCGAAAGGCGTGTGGCCGTCGGAGGGCAGCGTTTCCGAAGAGACGCTGGCGATTGCGCACGAGTTGGGAGTGAAGTGGATGGCGACCGACGAAGGCGTGCTGGGGCGGACGCTGGGGATGAATTTCTCGCGCGACGGTTACGGACGCCTCAATTCGGACCTGGCGCACCGGCTGTACACGATTTATCGCTACGAGAACAACGATACGCGGATGAATCTGCTGTTCCGCGACCACACGCTGTCGGATCTGATCGGATTCGTGTATTCGGGGATGCCGCCGCAAGACGCGGCCAATAATCTGATCCAGAAGATCAAGGAGTCGGCGCAGCCGGTGCTTGCGAACGGGCAGGACGCTTTGGTCCCAATCATTCTGGATGGCGAAAATGCGTGGGAATATTATCCGCAGTCGGGACGGGAATTCCTGCGGCGA
>Ga0302186_10000988_pt1 | contig 24465 bp, 12 predicted proteins | sample II_Bog_E1_2_FD_198782 | JGI IMG/M metagenome (GOLD analysis project Ga0302186, IMG submission 198782) | Peat permafrost microbial communities from Stordalen Mire near Abisko, Sweden - II_Bog_E1_1 | ecosystem: Environmental > Terrestrial > Soil > Wetlands > Peat | place: Sweden: Abisko...
ACTTTTAAATAATTTCACATCATTCATCAATCAATAGATGTATTAAAAAATGAAGATATTTGATTTATTGTAAGCAATTGATGTTATAATTATAAGATAAAGCAAAGGGATGAAATACAGCCCTAACCTCATAAACTAATTTTAAATATATGATTTACTTTACTTGCAATTTATTTAAAAATAACTCATTCATATTCATTTATATATTGAATTTTCATTTTTCTGTATCTTTCTGAATTCTATGGTTTTTAAAAGTGAATAGTATTTGATTTATTTCGCCTCTATATTCTCTTGTTGTATTTTATTTATATGACATAGTAGCGATAATGTTTTTTTTATGAGGGTCTAACAACCTTAATTTTCCTTGAAGGAGAAACTATGACTTGGCAAATAGCTTTGCTGGTCTGGGAATTTTGATTTATTGCTATCAACCGATCGATGATTAATGAGTTTAAATGTATTTTGTATTTTTATTAATAAAAAGAGAAACATTGAAATACGATAACTTAGAATTGTATGAGACAAATCAATCAGGCAGTGGTCTTGGTCTCAACAGGCTTATCAGCATGAGTGGTGGTAGGTTCTTATTCTTTTTTCCTGTCACCTCTCTCCCGATATTAGGCCCTTGGTCCTCCACGTCCACCTCTTTTTTCTCCTTGAGGGGCTCCTTCCCTATCTCTTCTGATTTTTCTTCCTCGATCCTCGACCATATGTTCATACTGTCTTTTTTAATCTTTCTTCCAGGTGAGTGGTACAACTTCTTCAGTGAGTCCAAGGAACTCAGTGAGGAATTTCTTGCCCTCATTGTTAATGAAATAGTAGTAATATTGCCAGTTAAAAACAAGATCGACAAGTCCACGATCCTTAAGTGAGCGAAGAAGTGTGCGAACATGGATATTAGGAACGCCAGTACCCTTGTGTGGTTGACTGGTGTAGTCTTTATGCAGAACAATGACTCCCTCTTGAAGCAAGTAGCGATACGCAGTCTTTTTCTCAGCTTTTTGGATTTGAACCATTATTTATTAATATTTAATATATCAATTATTATTTATTAATTAATTCAAGAAGGAGAATCTTGATTGGAAAGATTGAAGACATTAAAGGATCAATGCAGTTATTTATAATGAGCAAATTCAGTAGGCATGCGGTAATTACCTGGACCTGGGGTGTAGGCAGATTTGGAAACTTAATCGATGAAAGAGATGCGTGCACCACGGTTCATCTTTCCTCCTTTTGAGTATTTATTTATGCCATATTTCTTTGGGATATACATAGATGGGCTGGGAGTAGGCTCTAACTCATAATTATTGTACCGGCGTGTCCTTTAAATCTATCATTGGTAGTTTTCATTCCAACATTACCCATGATTGTACTTCTAAACTTTGAAAGCGTTGACCTTCCCTCTCTTTCTGTTGTTACATAGTAGTTGAAGGGACTTGGAACTTATCTCTGCTCCTTATCTTCAATGAAATCTAGATTAATATACATTTACAGTCTCGACCATAAGCCGTTTTTGGTCTCATCGAATATCCTCTTTTTCTCTCTTATGATTAATGCAAATATCGACCCGGTCCAGGGTTCTATATATATATCAATTATACTTTTGCGGGATCTAAGGGGATGTAGGAATTGGCAATGCATTTCTATCATAGCTTATAAACTACCTCTCGACCCTATCCAAATGTGGATGCTGATCTGTTTTGATCTATGCGCGGATTATAGGCCCATGAGCTGGGACCTTCAGACGTTTATGTAAACACTTTTCTTCGACTATTTCCGAATTGTGTGTTCCTTTTATTATTGGTAGAAAGATCAGTTAGATAACTTGCATAAGGACACTCAGGCTTTTGGTCTTTGAAGCGTTAATTCTTAGAAAAAGTCCATAAATTTTTGGCTGTTGAGGTATTGATGTTAGATCGAGTGATAGCCTCTCGGGATTACTCGACATAGGATAGCTTGTTTGTCATTTCGCAGTTATTTTATTAGACTTATTAATTACTAGGTATTATTATTTCAACTATGAATCAATACTAGCTTAAAATTGCTTTCCATAGCACCCCTTATCTTCTCTACAAATGGAATATTTTGAACTATAATCACTTGATTATTTATTTGTTCGTCATAAAAATTATTTTCTGAGATCGAATGTTCGAACCTTTCAAATATATCTGGAACACTATCTCTCAATAAGTCAATGATCAGATTACTATCATCAGATAGATAGCTGATTACTATCGAGAGGAGATAAAGGAAACCCTCAGAACTCGAAGCAAAATGGACACCATCAAAAGTTTAATGCAAAAAGCATAGACCTATAGTGATTGGAAAACATTGGCTGATCAGTATGACCATCTTCCCACCATCGAACAGCAAGTAAATGAAGTCTATTCACCATACTATGATTTTTAGTATCTCCAAGAATTAGTAAAGATTATGAGTCAAACCAGGGAAGACGATGATGCGCTCAAAATGATAGAAATTATACGTTCCCACTCAAATAGAAATATCGCTAATGTCAATAGCCCCTTCCTTTATCGTCATGCCTATAACAGATCCAAAAGACTCATTGAACAATACCAGTAATAGCTTGCCAAGGGAATGGAAACTATTCTTAAGTCAGATATATCTCAAAGCAAAAAGCTATAATTTTTCGGTTAAGTTCGACATGCAGTTGGTCGAAGTGCGCTTTTATTGAGTGGTGGTGCTATTATGGGTATGTATCACATTGGAGTGATACAAACATTAATTTAGGCTGATTGCTTACCAAAAGTGATTGCTGGAAGCAGCGCAGGAAGTATCATTGCTTCAATCATGGCTACTCATACCCGTGAAGAGCTGTTTCAATAAAGTACATTCAATTTTAGTGCATTTGCAAATCGACAAAACATGGCATTATTTCAAAGAATTCAGAGGGCTGGTAGATAAGGGTGCGTCTTAGATATCAAGGTCCTATAGCAATTTTTAAAGGACAATATTGGCGAGTATACTTTTCAGTAGGCCTATGATAAATTCGGGGTAATTTTAAACATAACTGTGACTGGTAACTCGCAATATGACTCTGATCGTCTTTTAAACTATTTGACAGCTCCTAATGTTCTAATATGGAGTGCTTCAGCAGCGAGCTGTGCTATTCCTTTCATTTACGGGGCTACTGATTTATTCTGCAAGGATCAAAATGGCAAAATAACAAAATACACACTAATGAATCGTAAATTTGTTGATGGATCAATTGGACACGATCTTCCCATGAATCAAATTTCAATTTTATTCAATGTTAATAATTTTATTGTTTCTCAGACAAATCCTTGGGTTACTCCTTTCATGGACTATACTTAAGATTTAAGAGGAATCAGCAATCCAATTTTGCAACCTTTCATCATTATACTTCACAGATTTAAGGAGTTTATTCTGTCAGAAGTGAGACATCGAGCCTGCCAAATGGCCTACATATTTCCAAACGCTATTACAAAATTTTTAAACTTACTGACTCAATCTTATGTGGGTGACATTACAATTTGGCCAAAGCCAAGACTATAAGATTATATACGTATTTTTTAGAATCCTACATCGTTACAAGCAATTATGAGTTTTATTAAACTTGGCAGACAGCGCGCATACCCAAAAGTTCATCAAATTAAATCAACAATGTTTATGGAAAAATAAATTTAAAGAAATTATCGCAGAATCAGAAACACTTCAAGACTTCATTTTTTAGTGGCTGGTAAGGAAATAGAAGATGCTGGAGAGGCTGCCTTTGTAATGAAGAGAGTATTGGAGGATGAGAAATAATGGGAAGAGGACGAAGAGGACTTTAAAATGCCAACCCAGGAGGAAGAGAGTAGTCAGGGAGAGGGGAAAAGGTTGTTTAAGAAAATAAATTGGGGAACGATTAATCCTGGATTGGATTAAGACTAGAAATTAACATCTCAAGCCAATAGAGGAAATAAATTTCAAAAATATCGTAATTCTTCTTTTCTTCTCCCTCGGGAGCGATCATTCAACTGACCATTTGACCAATGATTTTCTCAAATATATATATCTCCATTTTGATTTGCATCTAAATAGTAGTAATATAAGAATTAAACTTAAAATTGTAACCTCGATATAGCTGGACATTAAAAAATAAATAATCATATACCTTGAGAATTAGTGTGTAGTTTATTATTTATATTGATTCTTTGCATTTTACTATTATTTTACTGTAATTTAAAATCATTTTAAAAATTTTAAACAGCTTCATCAATTTTATTTTAGTGAAGGATAATCAAAAAGCAAAGTGGGTTCAATAAAGATAATTTGTAGGTAAATTTAAATTCTCCCATCACCAATATAAAATGCCATTTAATATCAATTAAATCGTACTATTTTGAGACTGACTAAACGATAAATAATATACTATAACTGTTTATCAGTTGGATATAAACATTGCGATGATTCAAGCTCTCAAAATAAAATCCATTCTAGCCGATGCGCGAAATCGGGTGAAAAGTAATATAACAAGATCGCAACCTCATCCAAATAAAACTTCTGTCAGAGTCAAAATTTCATCTATTGAAAAAATTACCCCATTTAATTTTGACTCAAATCAAGAGACATTACAAACGATTCCTGCCACTAAGCCAACCAAGCGGTACTCGAAAGCTAAAAGTGGTGTTTCTTACCAAATGTCTGGAATGAATGCAAATTTACTCTACATGAGGAAGGAAAATCATTTGAATACTTATTTTAATGTTCGTAAATCGAAGCTCTAAGAAATCACGAAGCAAAATAAAAAGATATATGTGCGAATCAACTCACAAAAGAGTTTGTATTCGAGTAGGGATCTGCATAAATCTTATGAATAAAGTCGAGAAATATAAAGTAGGTTATCGCAGTCTAAACTTTCGAATAGATCAAATCTTTCCCGCAGTTCTTCAAGAAAGGATATGAAGAGTAGTATGCACAGACGGTTGTAGTCAAAAAAGAAAGTATAGCTATAAATTAAAGCATCAAATATAAACCAAGCAGAAAGCAAAGATCTGAATCACTTTCGAGCACTTTTCATGAAGGATTTAAACAAGCCAGCAAAACCAATGTCCTAAGAATCAAAAAAGAATACGATATAAAATTAAAATAATAGAAAAATTAACATATATATGCAGTCAAAAATAAAGGAAATACAGCCATTTTCATAAATTTAGTCAGGAGGTTTGTTGCACAGAATAGCTGAATAGATGATCACAAATACAAAAATTGCACCTAATAATAAAAAAAGCTATACTTTTAGAAGCAGAAAAATACTTAATTTTTGAATTATTGATGGTTGGAATATCATCCAGTCAATCAATTAGGTGATTTGATGATCATTACTCAATTTATAATTCATTTATTATATCAAGGAAACGAATGGATTAACCCCAACCTTGTACAAAATGCAAAAGACTACCATAGGACATCCTCATGCTTTCTTGTAGCCACGATTTGTGCCTTGACTGTGCAGCTGAAAGACTTTCTTTTTAGATGAAGAAAAAGAAAAAACCCAATGTAAAGATGATTTTATGGAGAGTGTTGTCTGTGAAATTTGTTTCGAAAGGACGCCATTAGATCCTGAAAGTATTGCTTAATTGGAAAAAATTATTCCCGCTACAAAATCACTTGCTTCCAAAAATTATGTCTAGCCCAAGCAACCATAAAAAGAAATTGAGCAAACACAACCTTGTATAAAATGCAAAAAAATACCAGAGGACATCCTCATGCTTTCTTGCAATCATGACTTATGCCTTGCTTGCGCCTCTGAAAGATTGGCTTTTTAGATGAAGTTAACAAAAACAGCTAAAGTAAAGATGATTTCATAAAGAGTGTTATTTGCGAAATTTGTTACGAACGTACAACACTAGATACTGAGAGTGTTGCCTCATTGAAAACATTTATTCCAGGGGCAAAATTTATCAAGCAATCATATTGACAGAAAATCTAGCAAATTAATTAAGTGATTTGATGCATTCACTAATTTGAAATTGATTTTTTTATTAATATCATAAGCATGGATCAACCACAGCCTTGCACAAAATGCAAAAAACTACCAGAGGACATCCTCATGCTTTCTTGTGGGCATGACTTATGCCTTGACTGCGCAGCCGAAAGACTTGCTTTTTAGATGAAGAAAAAAAAAACAGCCAATGTAAAAATAATTTTATGAAGAGTATTGTCTGTGAAATTTGTTTCGATAGGACGGCTTTAGATGCTGAGAGTGTTGCTTAATTGGAAAGACTTATCCCTTCTACGAAATCAACTGTTGCCAAAACTTATGCCTAGCCAAGGCAACCATATGATCGAGCCTAAAGAATTCTTCCTAGAATAAATCAATCCCAATTCTAAGAAAAAACAGCGTAAAAAGTGTATTAACGCCAACCTATTCGAGAATACTCCTACAATTCGCAAGCAAATGTCCCTTCAAGCAATAATCTGTTAGCGAGTGGAATTACTTCAAGAAAATAGTGTGGAGAGCATCCTGATGAAGAAATTTTATATTTCTGTTTCGATTGTCGATGCGAATGTATATGTCCAGAATGCATCATTCATGGTAGAAAATAGGCGATTTAGGTAAGCACAAAGATCATGATGTTAAAACTATAAAAAAATCCGCCCCTGTTATCAAGAATGAACTGTAAAAAAATTTGGATAAAATTTAAAGCAGTATCGAGAACTTATTAATAAAAAAAAGTGAAGTTGATAAGAATATTCGAGTGCTAAATGAACAAAATGCTTTGTCGAGGCGCCAAATTCAGTCAGCTTTCGAATAGGTACGCGCTAAATTATCAGTAAAATAAAAATAAATTCTGTCATCATTTGACGTGTCCCTCAATAATTCGCTTGATGATCTATAAAAGTCAATCAAGGATATTCTAAAGCGTATTGAAGATCTAAAATCTTACACTTCAGTCACAAATTAATTTATGAAAAGATAAGATGTACGCATTTGGTAATATAGTTAATCCTGCTAAACTTCTATGCAAAAAGGTGGAAATAAATAAGCGAGGAGTCGAAATAGGTAGCAATCAATATTCCTTCAATTGCTTCAGTAAATAATTAAAGACTTCTTTCATCCATATTGGAATTAACGGATTATGCTGATCGCTTAGGGCTGGTAGCTGATAAAAAACGTTCTTGATCATTGTATCTTCAAAAATAATAATTACAATCTCTTATAGTATTCATAAATTGTCAATTATCATTAAATGCTTGAAAGTATGACCATTTAATTAATTGTGACATTTTATAAATTTTGAATAGGATTGATGAATTAAACTTGTTAGTCAATCCATTATGCGATAGGGTTTATTTTATTCGAATAATTTTATAAATCATCCTTGATGTTGACTATTGTTAGTCAATTTTATAAAAAGATCACCTTTTAACTTAAAATAATAGATTAAAATATATCTAATTAATGGACAACACTCAATAACAATTTATTCAAAAGAAATTGCTCTACAAATTCGATAAAAAACTAGATACGGTTTTCCAGTAATACTTTAAGAGGATGTTTCAAACTAACGATAATCCCTACAAACTAACAGACGAGGAGCTTCTTGACGAAATTCAATCACTTGAATTTGCGAATTTTAAATATCGAACAGCACTGCTTTCATCAAATAAGGACCTTATTCATAACGAAAAAGAGCTGATGGATCAATGTAAACAATTGAATCATTTAGAATCAAAGATATTGTCCACCAAGAAGTAGATAAAAGATCTCCAGTAACAGTTTTAACGTGCCCAAAACATCAAGAAAAATAAGCAAAGATTTAACTAAGTTGGTCAAGAATTGAAAAAATATGATAAGAAAGAAATATTCGACGAAAAGATGACCAGTCTTGATTCAGAGATGAAGGAACTGGAAGAGAAATATAACAGAGATATGATCAATTTCCAGTCGCGAGAAAGATATCTCCGAGCATCAGTAAGAGTTGATTGATTTAGATTACAGCGCTTAAGTCATTTTTGGGAGAGCTTGATTATAGCAACAAACCCAATCAAGCAGAAACTCCTTTCAAATCGAGTAGTTTCCATAACAGCGAAGGAGTTATTGAGGATGACGGACAAATTCTGTGAATGCATGATGAATCAACAATTAAACTTAAGTATAAAAATTCAATCATAAAATCATTTCCAAATTTTACGATTGAGTGTATTTTTCGATTACAATTTACCATAAGTGAGTTCTACTTGAATAAATTTATGCTTGGTTATTAATGTCTTCGAGTAATCTTTATGAAATTGACTTCTCATACTACTTGATCTGTTCGTCATAGTTTTCGATAAAGACATTTTCAATGCTGTAAGATCAGAAATAATTGGAATTTTAATTTATTTGGAGGTATATCTGATTTTTTAAGAGTATTTTAGCATTAGTCAAATTAATGCATAGTTTAGTCTTAATTAGATTAATGAGCAAAAAATTATTCAATTTTTTTGCTGAGCGTTATATTTTCTTATCTAATAATGGCAATTTCACCATCTTTTTTTATAATTTATTTTTCCTTGAGCTGTAGCTGATTTTGCAGCTATGATATGTACTATTTTATAGAATTATTGACATTTTATTTGATTGGAGGGTTATTTATGAGGGATTCAAGATGCTCCACTTTCATTTTCAGTGCTATATTATCTAATTACAGTTAAACATTTTTGTTGGAAAGTAATTAGTTTATTGTGAGTAGACTTTCGATATTATAGCTTTCAGAATTATTTTTTATATTTTTATCCTAATTAAATGATTTTTAATGACTACTATTATCATTCAGTTCAATGGTTATCTTATCTTCTGATATAGTATGACTAAGAGAAGTTTAAATTTTAGAAAATCCTGAGAGATGAACAAGGGATTCTTCAGAAATGACTAAACTATCTTGAATGCCAGAGACATTGGTCGGGACCAAGAATAGAAAGGCTTCCATAATTGAAGTGCCACAAAAGCAATCCTCAATCAAAAATGTTTGTAATCTGATATCCTTAAATGACTTGAAGTCTATAACGGTTTTCCATAAATTTTATTTTAAGTTAATGAATTTTGTAATAAAGAAATTTGAATTTGGTTTTCCTCTTATTATAATAAATGATATTATTACTCGCTTATTTCGCAGTAGAGAGTAAGACAGTCTTGAAGTAATCCATCAATTATTTTCATTTATCTGTTATCTCTTAATTTGTTACCTAAATATCAAGACATCATACGAATCATTAAATTTAATTGAGCTGTTTTATAGTTTGCAGCTGTTGAATCTGATGCTTATGATTTCCATCTTCAGACAATAAACAGTTAGGTGTTCCATTATTTATCAATTTTTTCTGTTGTAAAAAAAATATAATTGGATTTATCTAACAATATCAGTTAATTGACTGTTTTAATAAAAGTGACTGATTAATGGCGAAATCCGATAAATTAGATCCAATTATTAATTTAATGCGAAGTATGAACAACCCTCTTCATTAAATTTTTCTCTGTTGAAGTTTGCTTTTTCAATTTTTTTAATAAATCAAATATACCCAAATTTGGTGACTTTTACTCATCTTGACATTATCTTAACGCTCTCACCATTGTTATTTCTGATTCATTCAATAAATTGCATAAAATTGATATTAAATAAAGCTAATAATAAAATTATTACAAGTCATGAAACATTTTTCCATCCTAACCCCATAAAAAGTTCGAAATCATACCACAAATTCTTCGCCTTCAAAAGTAGCTCATGCCTTTACAAAAAGTAAAAGATTTATCAACGTCAATCCATAGTATTAAATTTTTTATCTAGATGCAAGGAAGCGTTTTACAATAGTTTTAGCTCTCTCTCTAAAAGAAAAATATTAATAGGATCAGGAACAAAATTTGATTTTACTAAGAGTACTGTAATCTCCCCGGCATCGACTACTTATAAACAATCATCATAGTTCGAGAAGATGAATAAAACTTTTACCTTTGGAGTCAGCAGATAGAATGCTCCATAAAGATCTTACCTTTATCATATCACCAAAGCCAAAAATCCAGGACCAGGGGCAGTAAAACTATTAATATTTAGTATCAAGATCAAATTAAAAAAAGATCGGGCATAAGTTATACAGCTAGGGCGAAGACGATAGATGTCATACGTTAGCATTTTTCTTTTCTTTAAAATCCAGGTCCAGGCACCTATGAATCTTTGGAATTGTATCCAAAAAACGGCAAATTTAAAATCAGTAAATTTTCGGATGCCAAAATGTCCATCATAAACAAAGATACACGGTTCAAAGAAATCAAAGAAACTCCTGGCCCTTTAGCTTATAAAAATGTTGATGATTTTAGTGATCATGGAAAGTATGTGTTGTCTCAACGAAGGGGAAAAGGAACTCGACCATTTGATCAGGAAAGGAAGTTTACTGTTGGCTATTGGAAATGTAACACAAACCCTGGACCTGCTGATTATGAAAAACCAAGCGAATTCGGAGTTTATGGGGATTCAAAATATTATAAAACTTTAACTTCAGCAAAATGAAAAAAATCATGATCCTTTCTATTGTGAAATTGTGAAATTATGAAATTAAGATTAACTTTTCTTTGATTGAAAATTGATAGGTTCTTTGCTAATTTTATTATTATTTGCATTGGTAAATTTATGCATTAAACAAAAAGACTTTATTCCGATGTGCTTAAATTAAGACTTTGTTATAACTATGAAGGAAATCATCAAAAAGTTAGTCAGTTTTTTAAAGTTTATTCTTGTAGAATTTATATAATGGGAAACTAATCAGGCAAAGGAGGTGGATTATTTTAAGCGAGTGAGAAAACCACATATGAAGAGCTAAAAGAAGATTTTTCTAGCATTTGCAAATGCACTTTCAAGACAAGAATCATTGGCTGGATCGTATGTTTTTGTCTTGGATGGCTATTGTCAATCGTCACCACCATCATATTTATAATTACCAGGAACTATACTATCTTTGCAATTTTGTTTTCGATTGGAACCGTTCTCAATATTAGTGGGTAATAGTTCACTTATTTAGATCATGCTTTTTAGCCACACCTAAAACTCAAATCAAGGATATGTTTAAAAAAACACGATGGTTGATATCATTAATATATATCGGGTCAACTATCGGTACCATTGTCTTGGCTATCACTTTACCTCCAAACTTAAAAGCTCTTATGATCATAACTCTGGTAATTCAAATAATTAGTTATTATCTCTATACACTGTCCTTTATCCCCTTCGGAAGGAGAATACTAAAAAAAATATGCAAATGTATCTTTTTATGATTGATGAATCATTAATTTATTTAATTTATACTATTCTCATTCTTCCCAAAGGGTAATTAAAGAAATTCTGATTTGATTTTCATCATCAATAGTAATATTTTTTTCAATCAATTAACGATTTACTTTATACTATATTATAAGTCTAAAGTATTTCCAATCCTTTAATATGTACTTTAATAATTATCAAATTAGTTTGGATGGAGTAATAATCCCTTATACGGGGCTACATGAAATTAAAGCGCTGCCTTACTGAGAGAGAATAGCAAATAATGGGATAAACCTTGAAGTATATAATTGATATTGATGACTGGTGGATGGGTAAATTTAAAATGATTAAGCTGAAGGATCCTATTAATGTGATTAATTTTGGCGTATATTCCAAGTTTGCTCCGAAATAACAGCTAAGAAAATAAGTCTTCGTAGTCGTTAATTAAGGCAGTTGAAAATTATCGTAAGGAGGTTCTAAACGATCTACTTCCTATTAACTTTCCATTTCTCATTTAACTAAATCTCAGTACCTATTATAACATTTAGGCATGAATAATATAGAGTCAATTGAAGGAATCTCGAGATTGAATGCTCCCTGCTTGAAATATCTCTATATTTGTATGGTTTTTTATATTTAGCCAGCAATAACATTAGCGAAATGAAATCGTTGCGCAAGGCTTATTTTCCTAATTTAAAAACGCTCAATATATGTATTTTGATCGCTATTAAGATGAAAACAAAATAGTGGATTTATCGTGGTCGAGCGCCCTTCTATGCAGTTAAAATATGAACGGATTCTATATTGAGTATGAGTAATTATAATTAAAATAAGCGATAATGAGCATCCGATTATATTGTAAAATTTCAGCATTCTTTTCAAGCTTAAGGCCATGCAAATACAAAATATTAGTAAATAATTGTAAACATAGCTTGGTCGCACATAACGACAATCAGAAACACCAAACAAATCAACATGCTTGCCAATAAATATCCGGGTATAAAATTGGATAATGTCTGCATTAAAAATTGATTTTTTGTATATGTTGATATATGGAAATAGCAAAAATAAGTTTGGAGCCAATTGTTTAATAGAGAATTTATTAAGAATCCAGATATTCATATTTTGATTTTGAAACAAATAATTTTTTCTTAATTTTAATGATGAATAAAATAAATCAAAATAATTAACTACTCATTTATGAATCAATATATTTTTAAATTGCCAAGGGTCTTCCATGTCGAAGTTGTCTTCATTCAGCTCATTGCGCTTGTTTTTAAGAGGATTCCAATCAGTATAATAACCTTTTACAGGGGATATGTAGTCATGCTGAATCTCAAGACAGCGCCGATAATCCATTTCATCAGGTTAGACCAATCCTGCTTCTGGATTTTATAAAGCCCATGTCATACCTGCTATTACTGCTGAGGTGACTTGTAAGGCAGTAGCATTTTGATTAGGAGCTCTCTTGCGAGTTGATTCAATATCGAGCTGAGATCCATACCAATAAGCATTTTTTGCATGCCCATACAGCAAGACTCCTAGTTCATCCATTCCAGTAGCCACTTCTTTTTCCAAAATTTTCCATTTAGTTAAGGCTTCACCGGATCCAATGCATTCTAAAGATGAGGCAACTGCATCTTAGGTTGGATGATAGGCATAATGGCAAGTGGGTCGATATACAACTTTGTCATCTTTTTTCACTGTAAAATAATCGGCAATTGAAATCGACTCATCATGAGTGATTAAAAAACCAAATTGCGGGCCATAAGTAGGACACCAACTCTTCACAGTGACATTCATTCCAGGCTTCGTCATATAGATGGCGGCTTTGCACCCTTCTCTATGAAATTTAGCTTATTTAGGGATCCATTTTTCATGAGTTCCCCAACCCAATTATGATGGTTGATAAAAACCTTAAGAAATAAAACCATCAACAGACCACGTATTCCAAAATTATTGAGGTGGTCTAACTTGATTCGTTCTTTGAGTATCTCTTTCCGCTATATGAATTCCCTTAACTCCTAAATTCTTCATAAGAAGTCCCCATTAATTTCTATTTTTTGGTTCTTCATTCATAGGAAAATTTAAATCCTTGGCAAGGTTGATAAGTGCTTGCTTGACAAACCAACTAACCATTCCTGGGTTAGCCCCACAGCAGGAAATAGCAGTGATCTTGTTGTGATGTTTTCTAACATCATTCAATAATGTCTCCCTCAATCCATAGTTGCTTTTTTTCTCCAAATCTATTTATTAACTCTAATAAAAGCCATCCCATTCCTCTTTTACTGTATCAATATAGAAGACCCCTTTCTCTTGACAGTATTGTATGATTTAGGAAGATGATGTGCCAACCGATAGGTTAACACAAAAGCCGACCTCATTCACAAATATTTAGTCAAGAATCAGTTTGAAATTTTGTTTTGTTAAACCAATTTTAATGAATGACACGTTTTAACTCACCTATGGGACTTCAACTGGATCAGGGTCTATGATTGTAATTTTATCAAATTTAAAGTGTTTCTTAATCAGCGGCAAGGTCCCCTTCCCGATCGAGCCATGCCCCACAATGCAGATGTCGTTAATGTAGCCATAAATTTAATGCTGCTTCATAAGCACTTAAAATCATTATAAAAAACAAGGATAGCTTTCATGGATTTTTGATATTTTTTGACTCCATGAAGCAACTGTGAACGAAATTGAATCATATGATATTATTAGAGTGTTTAAATGTTTCTTTCGATAAAATAATAGTTAAAAACCCTGATTTGGGAAATCTTTGCTCCTCATGGCAGTTCATTTTAATTAAAAAAAGAAGCCTTAAAGACCATCAATGCCAAAGAGATAATCTTTGGACCCTTTATATTTGGGTTATTGGACGTTCTCGTCCGTCCACTAAAAAACGTAAATTCTGGAATGTTGGTGTATTAATAATTCTTTGATTAATTCAAATTATATAAGAGTATGTAGCTTAGTTAGTATGATAATATTTAAATATTCAACATTACGACTCTTGAATAAAGAAAAAAGATAAATAAATCCTAAATTATAAAAAAATTGACAGAAAAAAGACAAACTATATTGTGTTATCATTTTAGTTAAATAAGAATATATATTTTTAATTTAAGTTTGAGAAAAATAACATAATTGAACAATATCAGCCCAATCTAAATATTCAACTTGAACAATCGAAATACTGATTAATTTTAACCAAAAATGTAACCTTTTATAATAAGCTGATGATATAAATTTAATAACAAATTAGAATGAGAAATCACTCACAACGACTCATAAAATCTCATGGACAAGCCAGTTAATATAAGAACTTTTTCGAAGGAGCTGCTTATCTTTCCCCATTTAGTGAATTAGCATCAATATGACCGAAAGATAGTTATTACTACCAGGCTAGCAATTGTAGCATTTAATATTATGATTCTAGTCTAATGAACTAATATTTAGATGTGGGAATAAGGAATCGAAGCTGTTCTTAACTTATATCTAACACATTCTTTCCGAATATCTCATTTATCCAAAATTCCAATAATCTACAATTGATATTTTTCTATTGAGGTGTTGGTTTATCTCATGAGCGAAAAGGAACAGAATAAATATTTTATTCTTGAATTCTCTGTGGATGCCACTTTCCTCATATCTTCCCAGTTAATTTTAGACATTGTGAAATATTTTTAGATTATATTTTTTAAATTATTCAACCATAGTAATATTCCTCCTTAAGAGATTAATAAATTGCTTTATATCCGAATTTTTATTTTTTATCAGAGATTCGGATTTAATTAGCAAAGAAGAAGCGCATTTTTAGAGATCTTTCATAAGCTGAAAAATATTATTTTAAAAATTATGTAATTTTTTATTGATTTTCAAATCTAAATGCATGCTATCTACTGTCTTTTGCCGAGTATAAACAAGTAATAACTCTTAAATAAAGGTCCAGAATTAAAATTTAATTGGAAATACCCTATTCAAGGAAGCTACTTCAAACTCAGAAGTAAATTTGGATTTATGATTTGTAATTAAAGCAACATTCAAATACTCAGTGCAGAGCTGTTTGATATTTTCTTTAAATAATGTATATTAATTGAGTTTTGAGCTGACCATTTGATCAATTATTTTTAATATTACCTAATATTTATGCTTTACTTAATTTTGCTTCATCCATAACATGCTTTTTAACTATAGCTCATATAATTTTTCGTTTTATCGATGTATATTCGATGATAATCCATGAGTCATCTTGTTATTATCAATTAATATCATCATGGACGATTTTTATTTTATGACAGTCTTAGATTAGATTTGGTTTTAATGTTTTAAAATATTCTAGAGATCAAATCCTTTGCTCTACGTGCTTGATTTTTTGGTTAAATAATGGCTACTCCATATTTCAGATAAACTACTCCCTAAATCCTAAACATCTTGAGTATTTTATTTCTATTTTTCCAAATTAATAGATCTATGAGTACTATCTTCAGTATATTTTACAGATTTTTAACGTTTATCATCTATTTCTTTGATATTTGTATTAGATGAAGAGACCAACCATTTCCTTTTCTATGAAAACGATAAATCTAAATTATACAATTCATACTTTTTCGACATAAAATACCAAATACTATTTTAATAATGTGGGAATTAGTTACCAAAAAAATGGTATACATGATCAGCATACTGGAGATTATTACCTGATAATATAAGGAGGTTGTAAAATAGAGAATCATTGATGCTATAAAGCATAAACTCAACATGAGAATATGCATTATTTTTATCAATGAGATATTTTGGAATTATGAGTTTTCGTACCTTCTTTTCATACAAAGTTCTTTCATATTATTGCGATTTAGATATTCTAACAGTTGTATTTATAGTGAATAGGATCTCTGCTAAGTTCATATGTATATCCTCTGCTCGATTATCACAAATATCATTTCATTGCTCTTTAACAATTGGCAATCGAATTTGATCTTATCTTTAATTGTATAATGTTTATCGTTAAGTATGATTATCAAGAACAAACTTTAGACAGATAACACTTCAAATTATCAAAGGAGAACTATCAATTATCAAAATGCAATCTTTCAAGGCGAGTCGAATAAAATCAATAAGATGTAGGAATGTAGTGGGATTATCTATATTCCAGAAAATCATCATTTCATAGTATGCAGTCAGTTTGCAAATAATAAAATAGCTGGCAACGTCTTGTTTTTTCATAAACATCATACATATTTTTATGGCACTTGGAGTAATAACTGTCCTCATGGAATTTCTGTTTTTTTAATGCAAGAGGTTCTTATTATTACTTCGTATCAAAATGGAATTCTTATTGAAGGAACCAAAATATTGATGATATTTTAAAAGTTTAATATTGGGGTTATCGTAGAAGTTGGTCGTATTGATAGTTGGAAGATAAAATATAAAAGAGAAGTCTACTGCTCAGAACATATTTAAAAGTTAATACAAAATTGTAGTTTTGAAGAGGAAATATTTGGCTCCTTAGTAAAATATATTAACAATAGATTAGCAGATTTAACACCTAGTTTAAAGTTTAGAATGGTTAATGAAGTCTACTATAGATATGGATTTGATAAAGGCCTCGGAATAATTTTCGACGATGACTCGAATATTAAATCAGTGGGCTTTCACAATTAACATTATATTGGCTAAGCAGGAAAAATATATTATGATATCAATAGATAAGGATAGCATTAAATAACTAATGCTGTGATAAATAAGAGCGAATATAAGAAGGAGAAAAGATCCAGTGAAAGAATTGGAAAGATATATTCTAAAAGTCAGCAGAACAAATAAAATCTATTCATAAATTAGTATTATTCAGACCCTTCGCTTAGTTATTTTTAGTATTTCGAACAATTACTTCAATTACCATTAATTAAAAGAATTTTCACAGGATTTATCCTCAATAACTCACTTTAAATATCATCACCTGCAAAGTAAAATTAAAGTAAACGAAAAACTGAGGGGATTTAACAAATCAAAAACCAAAATTAAGAGAAAAAGCAATCATTATTAAAGGAAAATTGTAAATAAAAATAATAAATCTTAAATAAAAATCATATTTAATCTGTTCAATAAAATTTTGAAGAAGCAAACTAAATAAAAACATTTAATGTAAGTTAAAAATATGGAGATAACCTACTTGCTTTTTAAAAGTTTCCATAAAAATGTAGACTAAATATTATTTCTGAGGACTTAAATCACAGTATAATCCATAAGAATAATAATAAATCTCGGCAGATAAGTAGTCAATAAATGTTACTTTATCGATAAAATACACCAATAGATAAATTAAATTAATTTAAATAAAAACAACTATAAAAACATTATGATTAATAAATCAAATCCATCAAAAACAAAGAACCGTTGATTTAATAACAATCTGCAGTCCGTTCAAATTAACAAAGAATTCCTAATTCTGTAAATAAGGAGATGGGAAGACTAAAAAAAAAGATATTTGAGTAAAGCACAATTAAAAAAAAGTAACACTCTCCCATTGTTTCTGCCGATAAAGTCGTTAGTCCTTCAAAAAAAAGAGTAAAAATATTTACTCCAACTCCTTCAAATAAAGATAAGTTTAGCAGTTCAATATAGAAATATCCGCGTGTCCATGAAAAAATGATGTAAATTAATGCAAACATTCCTATTTAGGGAAATTAATCATAGATCAGTCCGCAGAATAAACTAAAATTTACAGAACATATAAGCATGTAAGATAAATGCCCAAAACCTCCCTTAAAAATTAGCGATTTAAATGATAAAAATGACATTCGTTAATAAGCTTTGCCGAGCGAAAGAATTTAATAAGAGCATATTTCCGAAATAAACAATAACAATAACCTATCTATTTATGGCAATTATAAATTTAGAAAGGACAATCAGGTCTATCTAAATAAATTTTCGAATGGAGCCTACTCCAATTATGTAAATCATCCCATTTCAATAGTATAAACTGAAAATAGGTAATTAGTTCGCAATAAACAAAGCAATTTGCCCAGTCATAGTCTGCCAAATGGTAAATTAAGCTTTTTAGATTCTCATAAAAAGAACATTGTCGATACGATGCCATACAAGCAAAATAAAGTAAAGAGCTATATGCAGAATAAATCAAATATGGTTTACTTATAAAAGGCAGAGAGATACACAAATACTGCGAACAACAGAAAATGCCGCTATGAATGATGGATATTTACTCGAGTTATTTTAAACAAATTTGCAATAAAGTAAATCGCATATTTATTATCCTTTCAAATATTATCGTATGAATTTGATCAAGCATCAAGTTCATATATTTACCAAAATATCCAAGGTAAAATTATATACCAACAAGTATTTTCCCTCGTAATTGAACTACTATCGAAAGGTGAATACACTTGCTCACAAATATAATAGTTTTAAATGCTTTAAGGCAAGGATTTGTAAAAATTGCTGGACATTCTTAGTCTAAAAGAGCAATCCTTAGAGGAAATTTAAGGCAGTTTTCTTTCCGCGTTCAGCTAGAGCCTCGCTGTATTCAAGGCATCTTATGTTCTCAGTAATCTGATCAACCTGAATGTATATCTAATCGCATGTAGCTTCTAACAAACCAGCAGCGGATCGTAGCTCTCTTTCTTTTGATCGAAAACTTCAAATCAGAGGGAATCAAAAAGCATCCCTTTGGAGCTACCATTCTCAGCACTTCGCAAAAGACCACTGAACCTTACGAACGTAAACTCATAGCTGACTTGGTGATCGACTCCAAGCGATAGAAAGTAAAGACTGTCTTATTTAGTATTCAAAATTAAAAATTGAGACGCTTCATGATGAGTAGCAGGTAATGATAGAAATGTCGGAGTAGCGACCAGAAATAAAAAAGCTTCGAGATGAGTTTATAGCGGCACTTCCTAAAGTAATTATAAATTGATCCAGATTTCTCAATCGAAAAAGAGTGAGGTCTATAATGTAGTCCCCGATTTCAACTAGAAGGATAAAAAATGCTACCCACCAGAATTTGAAGTAAACAGGAGTACAATCAAAGAGCAGGAAACATCTAATGACTGTTTCAACATAGGATTCATGAGGCCTATTCCCACCTTTATCGAAATTAGCCCCTCTGAGTTCAACTGGCTTTCCCCGGGACTTATCTCGGATGTTCATTGGGACAATACTGCTGAAATAGAAAAGAAACTGACAAAAAGTCGTACTTACATCAAAAAAGGTTTGTAAAATCATCTCACCAAAGAGGAAGCAACTGAAATCGATCGTAGTCTCTAAACCTAGCCTTACGCAGTACTGAGTCTCGATTTGACTCCCTAAAATCTAAATTCACTCATAAAAAACAATCCATTCGTTGCTGTAAGTTTCTTAGTGAAATTATCGAATTATCCCATAGTCGGTGAATATCTTTAAAGCATTATCGACAGTCCGGTAAGCCTAAACTCAATCGATGTGATATCCCGCTTAACGAAAGCATCGAGACTGCCCAACTAATTTTTGGAAACTTATACACTTAAAAACATGAAATAAGTACAGTCCATTCCATAAAATCATAAAGACCGCTCAAAGATTCCCAGAGTGCTGGCAAATTTTATAAAAAGTTTGATGAAGAACAAGTTGTTGGATCTAACAAAGTATTGGGAGGAAGTGGAGTAGTTTACAAATGTTTTCATTGAAATAGAGGAAGTTCAGACGCTGAAAAAAGTTTTAAAGCAAGAGTGAGCTGATATTTTGAGTGCAAACATTAATTAATTAATTGATAGTATAAAATGAATTGAAGAGCAGTTTGGGTTGAAAACAATAAATCTTTTAATTTGGGAGATGCTGCAAATAAAAAATTTAATTTACTAACTAGTTTTAATTGAGTAGTGAAAGAATACAATTGGAGATTATTTTTATTAGGATTAGACGTTTATTGATTCAATACCAAATTTAAGAAATATTTCGACATTATTTACAAATATTCAAATGAGCAGGGATTAAAACTATCCCAATTGAACATATAACTCTTGAGTTATTGATTATTTTGATCATGCTATTATATTATGTAAATCGTAGCAAAGAAATTCTAATAGAGGACTGACATTATAAATAAAATACAGTTCAACCTTCGCAAAAAACATATCAGTCGCTCAGGTCATACATAAAGTCATAATACTGAATTTCCTCCCATAGTCAATTCGTATGTCTCTCCCTCTAAACGCAAAAAAACGTAACAGAAAAACCAAGATACTCGCCCCTGTTCCAAAACTATGTTTTAAAATGATTACGAGTATCTTATCACTGATACCATCTCACACTACAAAGATCAGCAAATTAATAAGATTATTTTTACCAATCCCCTTGCAACTCGTATGAAAATGAGGACAATTTACAATCACACTGGCCATTCATCAACTCTGGACTCAAAGTCTGGAAATTATCTCTCCTTACTAAAAGAAGAAAATAGTGAAAAAAAGGAAGAACCATTGTTATCTTTTTCTCCTGTCAAACTCTAATCACGGAAAAAGTTTGGAGCGACAAGTCTTTCTCTAAAGCGATAGCCTTGCAACAGAAAATCAAATTTATCTACAATGTTTTATACTTTTCCTGAACAAATTGAGCCAAAAATGGCCACACCAAGACAAGCCAATTTAACAATGCGCAAAACATAGAAAAAAGATATAAAATCAGAGAGATGCAGTCCCTGGAAAAATGATTAAACTTATTAATAATTAATTCCTTGATATGATTTCTTTCAAATTTACTATTCTATTCCATTATATGAGTGAGAATATTTTGGTTGATTGTTTCACGGCCAGCAATCAGTAAGGAAGCATTTTTTAGCTGAAATTATAGTTCTGCTGGAATTCTAATGATTTAAATTAACAATAAATGGAAGATTCGCCATATCATATTTAATCGCTTGAATATATTATTAAATATGCTCAAATTATTAATATTAGCTCTAGTCCTTCCTCTCATATTTGCTGTATGTGCCAATTAATGCGCCACTTGCTCCATTGACTCCAATCCCTACGCTTGCCTATCGTGTCCACCCAATAATAATAACATCTATATCTGGAGCTGTCCCACTCCCAGTAATCATTTAGCTCCTTTTATTGCAGTCGCTGTCATTATTACAGTCCTTCATCTGTTTATGCTCTGCATGGGTTTGGGCATTTATCGTGATCTATTTTAAAATATTCAGCTGGCATCGTTAATGACTTGGAGATATGGCTTTTAGGGAGGTACTCTAGCTCTTCAAGGTACAAATCTCGCAATAATATCTCATAATAGTTTTCCTGATACTTTTGGATCACAGTTTATCGTGGTTATGGCTCTTTTAGGAATATTTTGGTTGCTATTACTATTAGTAGATAAAATTCCTCATAACCCAACAGTTATCTTGATTAAGAGGAAGAAAATAATATTTCCTGTTCGGATAATAACTTTTGTCTTCAACATTCTATTGTATTCTAGCGTGATTCAAATTATTACTCTTAACACTGAGTCTTCTTTAAAGGTGTTTGCTTTAGTATTAGCAATTCTCGCTTTAGTAAAAATTGCATTTGTTCTCATAGGTTTAGTGGTTACTTGCAATTGGAAATATTTTCAAGTAGATGATCCTCAATACTACGTCCTTTTATAGCAGATGACAAGCAAAAAATGGTACGCTAAGAACAATGTTCTTTTTTCACTTCTTACTCGAGGGTGTATTATCCTTGCTTTTTTATTATTGTTTAAAACACCTGAGATAGCTGGAATTATTATGATTCTACTCCAAGTATTTTATACAATATTTGTAATCGCTTTACTGAGGTTTATTAAAATACATTATCATCTAATAATAATAGCTGGCAATATTCTAATGATTGGTTTGTTTTTGGTAATATATCTTGGAAGCCTCTCAACTATTCAATCTGAAGCGTGGGTACAATCAAGCCAAGCTTACATATCTATGATTCTGATTTTAGTTGGAGTGTTTTTTATTTCGACAATATCCTAAATAGTTCTGAAGAAAGACATGATTATAAAGCAAATAAAATCGATGTATCATCGATTTATTATATGCTAAAGTCTGTAATAGTAAGTGCTGATGAATAAATATGACTAGGACAATCATCGTTAAAAAGTGACTTAATTTCAAACCAATTTATTGTATCATAAAGATGTAGCAGCAAATAAGTCGATTTAAATGAGTAATACATCTAATGCATGACTAGAATATTTTCATCTCATTTTAATTATATCTATATATAAACTAGATTGTCAATTTACAAAATAAAATGATACTAATGGAAAAAGTATACTTATAATATCAAATTCTTAACTTCTTCTCCTATTTAACCAGTTTTATCATATTATCCAATATATTTTTCAACTCTAAGTTTTCATTTTAAAGTCCACTTAGTTAACTTTTCCATTATTGCTTTTTAAAGTCCAACTTGGCTTTAATTTTGTAAATGGCGTCTTCAAAATGAAATTAGCTGGGTACATAAGGATGGAGTTAATTTTTAGGTGCAGTCAATTTGTATAGACTGCTTTTATATAAATCTTATAACTACTGAGCATATATCTTCAGAGAGTTGATGATAGCCTGTTGTGTCTTAATAATATTTTACTTTTATTCCTGCAATTGAAATTTATTACTCTATTTTCGTTTTTATTGCAGAATATCTTAATACTACTAATTGCTGCTTTCAATTAGATTGATCATACTGCTTAGCTAACTATATTATTCCTGGATAATTGTATTAAGCTAACTTAATACTGAATTTTTCCACTATTCGAGCTAATTTAACTGCTGTTTAAATAGGATTGCTCCAAAAAACATGATGTTTTTGTCTTATCGATAAACCGACTCGTTAGGTTGGGACTAGGTATATCTTTTGTTGAGAGATCGCATTTTAGTACTATTTGACAAAGATTCAGAACTGTTCAGCCTCGAGATCATTGAACGTCGATTCTCTGCGTAATTGGATTACTACTTGTATCTGTAGGAACATATTGAGTTGAGACTCTTTTGACTTCTCTTTCTAAACTTTAATTTCTTTCCTTTAATCGAATGACCTCACTTTCATATTTATTAAGTTCCTACTCTATCAGTCTAATACTTTCCTGATGACTATTCTTTTCGACTTACAACTAAAATAGTTGTCCGATATACTTCTATGTTTAAAAGCTCGATGAGATTGGTCGCCTTCTTTAAAGCTAGGTCTTTCATTTTATTCTCGCTGAGTAGAGTTTAGAGAGTAGGGGAGTCATATTTATCAATGGTTTACTCGTCTGAAAAAGTGTGGATTGACATCTTCGATTATTCAATACAAACTTTAACTTATATAATATTCACTTAAATTTATTCCAATCGTATGAATCAATAAATCATTTAGCTTCCTTCCTTGCCAGACTAGGCAAAATCAATAACCATAAAACCTCTTCGTCCCCTCATTTATAACTTCTTCGTGAGTTAAAAGCCAGAACACGTCGAACAGGTCTTTCATGAAGTTGAATAATCCAATTATCGATCGTTTCAAAGTAACCGCACTGAAATTAAATACAATCATTTCTTCAAACCAACCATTCAATGCAAAAAAATAATTTAGTAACCAAAATTTTTATTATCTGTCGAAAGAAAAAAACTAAAAATAATGAATGGTGCTACTCACAGGGCGGATCCCTAAAAGATTTCGAGGAATTCTTACAGAGGCAGCAAGCTAAAATCTCAGTTAAAGACTTTAAACAATCAAGAAGAGATAGAATATCAATAAACACCTAGAAAAGATCGTAAAATACAGTCAAAAGAGCTTTTTGTACGATCATCTCCCAAAAGATCGAGGCAGCCCTATTTGCACTTTAATTTGAATCATCTTTTACAGATGAGAAAAACTTTTAACTGCTAATTCTCTAACTAATAAAATATCAAAGGCTCCAATTATCCATATTACAATTATTTTACATCATAAAAATCATCAATGCCGAAATCCCAGCATAGTGCCAGATCAGCCAACAATAGAAAAACATCTGTTCAGGGTCGAATAATCTCGACCACGATGGAGGTACGAGCAAAGGCTCGCAATTGATTAATAATTTTGAATACAATTGTATTTGTGATGATAGGTTTATTTAAAATTTATCAGTATTGTGAATTTTGATAATTATTTATTGATGGGTGTTAAAGGTCGAATTATTCAGAATGCCAAGGGGTTGGGGTTGGGGTTGG
>Ga0302186_10000989_pt1 | contig 24464 bp, 22 predicted proteins | sample II_Bog_E1_2_FD_198782 | JGI IMG/M metagenome (GOLD analysis project Ga0302186, IMG submission 198782) | Peat permafrost microbial communities from Stordalen Mire near Abisko, Sweden - II_Bog_E1_1 | ecosystem: Environmental > Terrestrial > Soil > Wetlands > Peat | place: Sweden: Abisko...
AAAATTTCGCCTCATGCGATTGCAATTCGTATTTTTTAATTTTTTTATATTTTTATATTTTTTTAAAAAAAAAAATAAAAAAAAATAAAAAAAATAAAAAAAAATTATATTTTAAGAATTCAAAATTCAAAAGAGAAAATTTTCTATCCAAAAAAAAACTTAAAAACAATATTTCCTTTTAATAAAATTGAAAATTATGCTCTTATGAATAATCCACCAGCATCAATCTTCAATTTCGACGATGTCCCTTACAACGAAAGTGGCCAACTCAACAGTCAGCTCGAGCCAGTGTTCCATACATTCCGAGACTCCAAAGTGTACTCCGAAATCGACTCGGATCCAATTCTTTATAGCCAACCAATCGAAAAATTCAAGCTTATTTTTATCGGAAACTCTGGAGTAGGTGTTATTTTTCTTTTTTCTTTTACTCTAACAGTAGTTTTAAGGCAAATCTTCATTGATTTTTCGTCTGACAAATAAACAATTCCCCCAAAATATCAAGCCAACAAACGGGTATGAGGTCTCTTTAATAGAATATAGGATCAGAAATAGGTTATATGCTCTGAGTTTCTGGGATTCATCAGGTGATGAGAAATATGATCAGATTGTGAATGCCTTTTATAAGGATTTAAGCGCGTTAATTCTTGTATTTGATCTGAACAACCAAAAGAGCTTTGAAGATCTTGAGTTCTGGCTAAACCAAGCCAAAGAGTTCATAACAACAGCATGTATTCCTTTTCTTTTGGGAGTTAAGTCAGATTTAGAAAAGACAGTTGATGATGGCTTGATTAAGGAACTGATTTCCAGTGAAAAATTGGAATATTTCGAATGTTCAAGCCTTTCGGGGAAAGGATGTGATGATTTGCTAGGGTTTTTGATCGGAAGTGACTTTTTATTATTTTTTTGAGTTTTTTCTGAAAAACGAAACCTTTTTGTTTTTAGAAATAGAAAACAATAGAGTCAGCAAAATGTATTTAACGACAGAGCCGAGATTAACGATCGGAATGATGAATAGTAATCAGAAAAAAGAGTTTTTATACAATAGTGAGATGTATTTTGCGAAGAAGAATAGAAATAGCCTCCCAGAGATCAAGCTGCAGAAGGTGGAACAAGAACATTGTATTTTGATTTAAAAATTAATGAAGAAACATTTCTCATCAAAATTTTATTTATTTTCTGTTCTAATTTCATTAAATTTATTAAAAAATATATGAATATTAACCCCAACGATGATGATGTCTTTTGTGCTTCGTGTCGAATCTACAAAGGTGTTTAGTGAATTTCTTGAACTCTTTATGACTCATTCTTCCGTCCCCGTTACTATCATATTCATACATCAACTCGTTTACGTAAGCTACAGGTGGTGGTGGATGGTTCATCAACATAAACAGCTCACAAACCGCAAAGTACAATTCCTTATGACTCAAATACCCATTTCTATTTCTATCATACTTATAAAATATCTGATCCCGATGTTTTTTAAGATGATGTTTGGTAATATGTGACCCCAAAGACCATTCAAGCGAATCGATTATTCCTCCAACGAATCCACCCAATCCACCTCCACCATATCCGCCACCAAATCCTCCTCCTTGTACTACATAAACAGGGGCTACATAACCAGTTCCCCCGAAACCACCTTGTTGTCCAGGTCCTGGCTGTTGGTATCCTGGCTTTTGATACCCAGGGCCAGGTTGTTGTTGATATCCTGGAGCTGCTGGTTGTTGTTGTTGATATCCTGGTCCAGGTTGTTGTTGATATCCTGGTCTAGGTTGTTGTTGTTGATAGCCTGGTGCTGGCTGCTGTTGCTGATATCCTGGTTGTTGTTGTTGATATCCTCCAGCTGGTTGTTGCTGATATCCAGGTGCTGTTTGTTGCTGTTGGTAGCCTGGTGCTGGTTGTTGCTGCTGGTATCCGGGTGCTGGTTGTTGATATCCAGGTGTTGGTTGCTGATATCCAGGTGCTGGTTGCTGATATCCAGGTGCTGGTTGCTGATATCCAGGTGCCGATTGTTGATATCCAGGTGTTGGTTGCTGATATCCAGGTGCTGGTTGTTGATATCCAGGTGCCGGTTGCTGATATCCAGGTGCCGGTTGCTGATATCCATAACCAGGAGGGTATTGCTGAGGATACCCTTGGGTAGGGTACTGTGGCGGGTATGGATAGCCTAAAGGTGGCATTGCGAATCCCTGCTGGCCAGCGGCTGCTTTTCCACCTGCGTCTGAATACCATTCAAATTGCATATACACTTCACCAGCGGATTTTCCTTTATATAAGAGAGAACAATTTAGAGACGAATTTGAGCCACTCGCTGTGATCGTTGAAAGGGAAAGAGACCCTTGACCGATGAGATCATTTTTACTGATTAGATCTTTATCCCAAATCTCGACATTTATAATATCCTCAGAAGTGATGCGGAAACTCAGAGATGATGAACCCCAGTTTGGATTCTTGCCTCCGTTTTCACAAACGTTGGTACTTTGAGATTGACTTCCAACCTTGACTGTGCAGTAGGGGTCCATACGTGCAAAAGTTTCTGTGTCATGGGTTAGCCTGGCATATTGCGGCTTAACTATGAGAGTACCTGGCATTAATATTGTGAAATAAAAATAATAAAATTGATTTTTTTTTTTCGAAATGAGAAAAAAGAAATTTATTATATATTTCCATTTTGATTTATTTTCAATAGTTTCTTTTCTAATATTATCTAAGATAAAATGAGAACAGCATGTTTTAATGTTTATTCCTAGAGGCAAAAAAAAAATATATGCTGTATTGTTTTCTTTTAATAAAAAGGGAGAAAAAACATTTGTGTTTGATTTAATAAAATCCATAATTTTTATTTAAATTCTGTTCTTTATTTGGATTCATTCCTAAATAAAGGATAATTATTTAATCCCAACGCTTATGATGTTTTTTGTGTTTTGTATCAAACTTGCAAAGGTGCTTCGTGAACTTCTTGAACTCTTTATGGCTCATTCTTCCATCCGCATTCCCGTACTCATACATCACCATATTGACATAATCTTCAGGTGGCGGTGGATGATTCATCATCATAAAAAGGTCACAAACTGCCAAGTACAGCTCCTTATGGCTCAGATATCCGCTTCCATCTCTATCAAACCTATAAAACGCCGTATCTCGGTGTTTCTTAAGATGATGTTTAGTAATATGTGACGCCAGAGACCATTCCCCAGCATAGCCCATATCCCCACCACCAAATCCGCCGCCCTGAACTCCATAAGCAGGAGCTCCATATCCAGCTCCCCCGAACCCTCCAGCTCCGAATCCACCAGCTCCTCCAAAACCTCCAGCTCCACCGTAACCTCCTTGCTGTCCTGGACCTGGCTGTTGGTATACTGGAGCAGGCTTTTGATACACAGGAGCAGGTTGTTGTTGTTGATATCCTGGACCTGGTTGTTGATATCCAGGACCGGGTTGTTGTTGTTGATATCCTGGACCTGGTTGTTGTTGCTGATATCCCGGAGCGGGCTTTTGTTGTTGATATCCTGGTGCTGGTTGTTGTTGTTGATATCCTGGTGCTGGCTGTTGTTTATATCCTGGTGCTGGCTGTTGGTATCCAGGTGCTGGTTGTTGATATCCAGGTGCTGGTTGTTGATATCCAGGTGCTGGTTGTTGATATCCTGGTTGTTGATATCCAGGAGCTGGTTGTTGATATCCAGGAGCTGGTTGTTGATATCCAGGTGCTGGTTGCTGATATCCAGGTGCTTGTTGCTGATATCCAGGAGGGTAATTCTGTGGGGGAGGGTATGCATAGCCGCCGGCTGGCATTCCGAACCCTTGCTGGCCACCAGCATCTGAGTGCCATTCGAATTGCAGATAGACTTCACCAGCAGGTCTTCCTTTGTATAATAGTGAGCAGTTCAAAGAGGAAATAGGTCCCCCCCCTATAATCGTTGGAAGGGAAAGAGAACCTTGACCGATGAGATCGTTTTTGCTGATTAGATCTTTGTCCCAAATTTCAACGTTTACGATATCCTCGGACGTGATGCGGAAACTGAATGATGAGGAACCCCAGTTTGGATTCTTGCCTCCGTTCTCACAAGTTTTGGTGCTTTGGGATTGACTTCCGATTTTAACCGTGCAGTACGGGTCCATACGCGTGAAGGTGTCCACGTCATGGGTTAAACGAGCATATTCTGGTTTTACGATAAGAGTTCCTGGCATTTTATTATTTGAAATAAAAAATTAAATAAAATTAAATTTTGTTTTATTTAAAATCTGGAGCAATAAAAAAAATCGAACACGAGTTTTTTTAATTTTTCCATTTTCATTTATTTTATTATTATATGTTTTCGATAAAAATATAAAGAACCTTTCAGAAAAATTATTTACTCTGTATTTTTTTTAGGTTTTCCTCCCTTTTCACCAATCGCGTCAAAAGCACTTTTTCGAGCAATAACTTATTTTTAGATAAATTTTTCTCATTATATCCGAACCGATCTCTTATTAAATTGTTATCCTTCATGATCTCATCCACGAAATCAAACGTCCCATAGATAAAAGGCGAATTTTTATCATATTCCTTCATATTCACTTTCTCCACATCATTCTTTAGATTTTTATGAGTGTCCACGAAACCGCATATCACATCCTGCAATTTCTTGACATTTTGCATGTTTCTCGGCACTTTAAATTTCGTCTTCTTGAATCTGGTTTTTTTGAAAGCATGTCCTGGTTTTTGAACCTTTATCAAATCATTCAATCCTTCAGGATTGACGTTTTTCATTTCGTTGAAATTTGGCATGCCTTTCCCAACTTTCTTCGAAATTATCACTTTGAGCTCATTTATTTGGTTCCTTATATCTTTTTGCGCGGCAGTGAGAGGGGTGCGGTTGCGTTTTGATCTTGATTTAGAAGAGGCAAGAGGAATCGAAGGGAGACGGATTGCCCGTTTGGCAGGTTTTTCATGAGTTGAATGAATTAGATTTTTATTCAGAGGTTTTTCCATTAGTTTTGAGGGAACGTTTTAATTTAAATTATCAATTTTTTTTTTAATGAAAAAATTATATAAAAAATGAATTTGTTCAAAAATTATTAGTTCTAATATTATACAAATTATTTTAAATAATGTTTTAAAATAATTTTATTTTCTGCTTAACATTATTGTTTCTAATCAGAAAAGAAACTGTTTAAATTGATAAATATAGAAAAATAAAATATAAATATTATTTAGTTTTTTATTTCAAAAAATTTATGCCAGGCACTCTTATCGTAAAGCCACAATACGCTCGTTTAACCCATGACACGGACACCTTTTCGCGTATGGACCCTTACTGCACTGTCAAGATCGGAAGTCAATCCCAAAGCACTAAAACTTGTGAGAACGGAGGCAAGAATCCCAACTGGGGTTCCACATCGCTGAATTTCCGCATTACCTCTGAAGATATCGTTAATGTCGAGGTTTGGGATAAAGATTTAATAAGCAAAAACGATCTCATTGGTCAAGGTGCTGTATCACTTCCAACGATCACAGCCGGTGGATCTAATTCCTCTCTTAATTGTTCTTTGTTATACAAAGGGAAACCTGCTGGTGAGGTATATCTGCAATTCGAATGGTATTCAGATACAGGTGGGAAACCTGGCCAGCAAGGGTTCGGAATGCCACCTGGAGGCTATGCATATCCTCCACAACAATTTTACCCTCCCCAAGGCTATCCACAGCAATATCCACCAGGATATGGATATCAGCAACCACCGCCAGGATATCAACAACCAGCACCTGGATATCAACAACAGCAGCCTGCACCATATCAACAACAACAACCAGCACCAGGGTTTCAACAACAACAGCCAGCACCAGGATATCAACAACAACAGCCAGGACCAGGATATCAACAACAGCAGCCAGGACCAGGATATCAACAACAACAGCCAGCACCAGGATATCAACAACAGCAGCCAGCACCAGGATATCAACAACAACAGCCACCTGGATATCAACAACCCGCTCCAGGATATCAACAACAACCAGGTCCAGGATATCAACAACCTGCTGCCGGAGGATATCAACAACAACCCCCTGGTCCTTCTTATCAAAAACCTGGCCCTGGATACCAACAACCAGGAGGACCTGCGTACCAACAATCCGGACAAGGAGGTTTCGGTGGTGCTGGATATGGAGCCCCTGCTTATGGAGTACAGGGAGGCGGTGGTGGATTTGGTGGTGGAATTGGTGGTGGATTTGGTGGAGATTTTGGTGGTCGATCCGGTGGTGGAGATATCAGCTATGTTGGGGAGTGGTTTTTAGGGTCACATATTACGAAACATCATCTTAAGAAACATCGAGATATGGCGTTTTATAGGTTTGATAGAGATGGAAGCGGATATTTGAGCCATAAGGAACTGTACATGGCTGTTTGTGAGCTTTTTATGATGATGAATCACCCAGCACCACCTCAATCATATGTTAATATGGTGATGTATGAGTACGGGAACGCGGATGGAAGAATGAGCCATAAAGAGTTCAAGAAGTTCACGAAGCACCTTTGCAAGTTTGATACAAAACACAAAAAACATCATAAGCGTTGGGATTAATGATGGAATAATTAACATTAATTTTAAGAAATGAATTTAGAACAGAAAATTAATTTCCCTCTTTCGATTCAAACAGGAAATCAATTCCTTAATCAATAAAATGTCTTAAAATTTTGTTAAAAAAAACAAATATTTTTCTTAAATTTTTATATTAAGAATTTAAATTTATAATTGAATTTTTTTTGGTAGATCAAAATGAAATTTAATTTCATATTTGAAATTACAAATTTCTTATATTTTAATGATTTCCTAATTAATGTCAATATAAGTTCCTTTGCAATGTACGACTAAAATTATTGTATTAATACAAATAATATGATTTTTTTTTCTATATAAATTCCAATAAATTCTGATTACTTCCTATCTATAAAACCCTTTTTTTTGATTAATTTAACTCATCCTAATAATTTTATTTCTATCTCGAAACCTAAACCTTCCACTTTATCATGGATTGTTGCAGCAAAAAGGTCTTAGCAGCTGTGTACACCGAAGACGAGCGAGCTGACTTAGATGTTGACACCAATATTATATCAATAACTTTCAGCGATGTAGCAGAAAAACAAATGTCCCTCGATTCATCAACCCCAGTATCCTGTAACTTCTGTCAAGCGATCTTATCAAATTCATCCACAGTTTACGAACATGATGAATATAAAGTCTTCGCATCTCAAATTCTTCAAAATCATCCTGAAGAAGAGTATAAAATGGATCATTCTAAAGGCAACCCCCCAAATTCCAACGATATCATTCCTTTTGATAAATTGGTCCCCAATCAAAAAATTTGGCTATGTGATTTCTGCGGAAAACATAATGTTCTGCCCCTAAATTTCATATCCTTGCCGAAAATCAATGATGTTTTCTATGGCAAATCCAATGCTACTAATCAAAAAGAAGAAAAACTAGAGCTCCCCTTCAAGAAAAACACCGAACAAGACCAAAGCATCATCTTTTGCATCGACAACAGTGGCTCGATGTCTGGAACGAACCTCAATTGTGTACGCAACGCTGTTTCCATGCAAATTAACGACCTGCAATCCAAATATCCCAAAAAAAAGGTTGGTTTGGTTGCTTTTGAAAGCAGTGTGAGAGTGTATGGTGATTGTTGGAATCAATACATAAACCTTCCCTCCGACAGTTTTGAAAATTTTGATGCCTGTTTGAATTTCGGTGTGGGAATGTCCGAAAGCTCTCTAAGTCATTCAGTTGCAGATAGTTTGGCTTATCTGCAAACAGCTTTAAAAAGTGTTTCAGCTTTGGGAGCAACAGCCTTAGGTCCAGGTCTATTAGTGTCTTTGGGTCTTGTTATGAATAGTAATCCTGGGTCTATGATCATATTATGCACAGATGGTATGGCGAATCAGGGGGTCGGGACTATGCAAAGAAAAGACGCTGATGATTTTTATAGAAAAGTAGGCAAATTAGCGAAAGACAAGGGGGTTATGATCAGTGTTTTGACGATCAAAGGTGGGGAGTGCAAAGTTGAGAAATTAGCACTTTTAACTGATATGACAGGAGGCATGGTGTCGAGGATAAAACCTACGAGAATAGGCAAGGATTTTGGCAAGGCAATGCAAGGGGAAATGATTGGAACAGAGGCCAATTTGAGATTGCAATTGCATAGAGCCTTATGCTTTAAAAATGAGGATGAGGCATTTGTTTCTAATGAGCCTGCACCTTGGAAGAAAAACTCAATCATCACCAAAGTACTAGGCAATGTCATTAATTCGACAGAGGAAACCTTTGAGTTCAGGTTCAAATCAAAGGGAGACCTCGCAAAAATGGGCATTAAACTAGAGGAGTTGAATCAATTACCAATTCAAGCCCAAATCAATTACGTTAATTTGGATGGAGTACAGATTTTAAGGGTGTTGACCTTAAAATTGGAAGTGTCGAAAATGGTGGAGGAAGTGAAAAAAAACGCCAATGTGAAAATTATCGCAATGCGAGCCGCGCATGATGTCGCTAAAGAAGCCGATCAAGGCAATTTGGTGACAGCGAAGAAGAAATTTGACAAATGGGATGGATTTTTGGAAGATGACCTGAAGTCTTTCAATAAAGAAGACCCTGTGTTTCAGAAATATTACCAGGTGGTCAAGACTAAAAACGAGGCTCTTCAGAAACAATTGAACAAGAATATTGCGCGCAAAATTAAAAAAAAAGACAAAAAAGTTATGGCGGACATGGATGATTTGAGTGATGATTGTAAAAAGGGGGTCTTAAAGTGCATCGCAGCGAACTCAAGTGAAGGAAGTTCAGATGAATGTGAGGCGAATTTGAAGAAATTTGCTAAAAAAAGACAAGCGTCCTACGAAAATCTGAGCTGTGAATATATTTCAGATGATGGGAAGAACAAAGGCAAAAAGATTAATAGTGATAGTGATTCTGACAATCATAAAAACATTAAGAGGAAAAAGAGTTGGGAAAGACCTTCTATGAGTGACAGTGATGATCAGATATGCAAAAATGTGTTGAGGCAAAATAGTGCTATCAGTTTGAGTGATGATGATAAAGATTTGAAGAAAAAGAAAAAAGTAATCGATGAAGATAGTGATTCCGATAAAAAAATTATACCCAAAATTTCAAAGAAAAAAATTAGTAGTGCTTTGAACAGTGAGGATGATTACGCTTCTGATTCGAATAACAAGAAAAAACTACCCAAAAGAGATAGCGGGTTGGAAAATGACAGTGATAGCGACCCAACACCAAAAAAGAATAAAATTAAAAGAAAAAAACAAAAAAAGGTTGAAGTAAATATTATAAAGAAGAAAGCAGTATTAAGCAGCGATGGAGAAGTATCCAGGTAATATAAATAAAAAATATTATTAATACCTAAATTTATGGATGAAATTATTAATTAACATAGTGATGATGAAGGCAAAACGAAAGAAAAGCTTCGGAAAAAAAGCACTGAGAAAATTCCCAAAAAAAATCTCAAGAAGAAGGCGAATCGAAGCAATAGTGAAGAATCGAGGTAATAGAGAAATCAAACGAACTTCCCATAATAAAATTCGAAAATAAAAATAAAAAAATCAGATATTGAGAAGAACTTGAAAAAAAAAATTTGAAATTTAAGAAATTTTTTTTTCAGAGTATCATTAAAAATAATTTTCGCTTAATTAAGAAATGGAAATTCATAATAATAAGAAAATCATCACTTTGACATTCAATCCTTCTATTGACCAAATATTCAAACTAAAGGATTTCAAAGTAGATGATGTCAATAACTGTGAAGCATTCTATCAAATAGCAGCAGGCAAAGGCATAAACGTGAGTAAATATTTACAATTAATGGGTGTCCAGTCTGAAATTTTCGCTCCAATGTGCAAAAATGCTTGCGATTTATTTCAAACTCAATTGAAGTCGTTGAATCTCGGCACCAATTTTCTCATGATTGAAGGCGAAATACGAACAAATACAACCATCGTTGATACCTTAAATCAAAAATCAACCCATATAAAATGCAAGGGGTTCCATTTTCAGAAAACTGATCAAGATATTTTCCTGAAAAATCTGGAAAATTCATTGTCAGAAGGCGACTTTCTATTAATTTGTGGAAGTTACCCTTTGAATTTCGACTTTGAAAGTTACAACATCTTCTTAAGTCGACTTTTCGAAAAAAAGATAAGAATTATGATTGATAATGATGGCTCATATATCAAGCAAATTAAGAACCCATTCAATTTTTTCCTCAAGCCAAATAAACAAGAATTCGAGGGTCTTGTGGATTTAAAGTTTGCAAATACCAAAGAATTGATTGATTATTTGAAAAAGCTGAGAGAAAAATTGGAAAATCTGCAAATTTTAATTACACTTGGAAAAGAAGGCATGTTATATTGTGGGAAAGAGGGAGTTATTCAATGTAAGCTCAAGCCTGAAAAAATTGTTTCAACTGTGGGATGTGGGGATGCAGTGTTGGCGGGGTTTATTTATGGGAGAACAAAAAATGAGAAAATGGAAGATTGCTTAAGACTGGCTGCCGCTTTTGCTATAAGCAAGTTGGGTAATGATATGGTTGGAAATCTTTGCAAAGAGGAAATTCAGACTTTGAAGGAAAAAGCTTCAATTGAAATATTTTAGGGCGCATTCAAAGCGTTTTTTGTAAATTAAAAGATTTTTTTTTAGAAACAAAAACACTAATATTCTTAAAGAAAAAATTTTAAAAACATGAAAATTTTTTCAGAATCTATTTTTTTATGGCAATTTTTTAAACAATTAATATATAATTTCCAACAAAACTATATTACTTCCCTTTTGTAAAATACATTTTTTCTCATTTATTTTTATTTTTCAAAGACAAAATTAAATATTTAAAAAATTATTTTATTATTTGACATTTTTTTTTTGAAAACCATCTATAATGAAAGAAGATGACATTTTCGAATCAGCCAATAATAGTTCAGAATTCGAGCAAGATTTTCGAAGCCGGTTAACACAAGGTACCCTACCATCAAAATAACAAACAGAATTTTTTAAAGGCGCATATTTTATCAAACATCATAAATACGGTGCTCCCAAACTAAGGCATATAAGTGTAGCTAAAGATCTTTCAAAAATTTACTGGAGAGAACCAAATCAATTCAATCAACAGGATTCTTACAAAGGTTTTATAGAAGTTAAAGTATTGTCCGCAAATTTATATGAAGGGTGGTAACTTTTCTTTAGGATATTCTATTTATTATTTCAGGACAGAAAAATTCAAAGGCCATACCCAAAACCCAACAAGGTTTTCTTAAAATTATCCAAATTATATTGAAATATTTCTGTGAAAGATAAACTTTCTTGCATATTCAGTATCATCACAAAAAAAAGAAGTCTAGAGCTCGAAACTCCATCGGAAGTTTATAAATTATTGCGATTTTATCGAACATTTTAATTAGGAAATAAAGGATGTTTGGATGGACTCTCTGAATCAGTTAGTAGAAATGAAGAAGAACAAATAAGAGCTGACAATATTTGTAAAAAAATATATTACTTTTATTATCAGAAAACAAACTAAAATCTCTTTTTTTTGACAAAAATATGTTTGTTTCTGAAGAAAAATAATAAAATTCAAATAAACACATGGAATTTTTTTTATTATTTGCATTTTGTTTTAAATTTTTAATTTTTGAATAAATTTTTAAAATTTTGATCCCTCAATGCCCTAAACTTTCCAAATACTTCTCTGCATCAATTGCTGCCATGCATCCAGTTCCCGCAGCAGTGACAGCTTGTCTATAATAGAAATCCTGGACATCCCCACATGCGAACACTCCTTTCACATTAGTTTCTGTGGTGGACTTTTTGGTTTTTATATATCCCTTATCATCCATATCCAATTGTCCCCTGAACAGTTCACTATTCGGGGTATGTCCAATTGCCAAAAAGGCTCCTTGACACTTAAAATCTATTAGATTTAGTTTGTCATCTCTCAAGTGGACACCCGTTAATTTATGGCCATCACCCACAAAATTCTCAACAACAACATTTGTCAAAAATTGGATTTTCGGGTTGCTTTTGGCCCGATCCAACATGATTTTCGAGCATCTGAACTCGTTTCTCCTGTGAACGATGGTCACCTTCGATGCGAATTTTGTAAGGAAAGTTGCTTCTTCCATGGCTGAATCTCCACCTCCTATAACAATGATTTCCTTCTTCTTGAAGAAAAAGCCATCACAGGTTGCACAAGCAGAAACACCATGTCCCATGTATTTCGTCTCACTTTCCAAGCCAAGCAATTTAGCTGAGGCACCTGAAGACACTATAATAGTTTTCGTGTGTATCACTCCCACTTTTGCCTCATCAGTTATAATTGTAAAAGGAGAGCTTGATAGATCAATTTTGGTCACCATTGCCTCAATAATATGGGTACCAAATTTCTCAGCTTGTTTTTTCATTTCGTTCATTAGTTCAGGACCCATAATTCCTTTGGAAAAACCAGGGAAATTCTCGACTTCAGTTGTAATGGTTAATTGGCCACCAGGTTGAGGACCTTCGATGAGAAGAGGAGCTAAATTAGCTCGAGCGGCGTAGATGGCTGCGGTTAATCCAGCAGGACCTGAACCTATGATGACAACATTGTGGACTGTGTTCATTTTGGAAAAGATTTGGATTTTTTTTTTTATGTTTTATTGATGACGAACACATGTGCACCAAAAAATGGATGAGCTAACATTTGTCATTTTAATTATATTTGATAAAATGCAATTGTCATTTTTAAAATTTTAGAATTTTTTTTAAAACAAATTAAAAAAAAATGGACATTGCAAAAGAATTGTTCATTAAATAGATAAAAATTATTCATTAGTGCCTAACCCGACACAGTTCAATATTGTCTCCACATTCTTTATAGTGAAAAGAATATTTGCATTGAAATATTTCGCTTTTTTTACAATTTTATTCAATGATCTTCCATCTAGCTTATTGAAGGCTTTATTCGAGTTATCATCTCCATCAACTTCATTTCCATTGAAAATCGAATTATGAAAGAAATTCACTGATTTATTAGGTGTTAAATGGCTCAGCAAAATTTTCGAATTGATGATTGGGTTGTTTTGTAAAAATTTAGCTGAAGTCATATGTTTTTGAGTCTTCAATTGATTCACTTTCCTGATTTTATTAGCTTCATCCTGTCTCATTGTTTTATATCTGATGTTTTCATTCGCTTGTCTTAACAGTGTTTCTTTCATTCCGTTTGAATTATTCGGGTTCAATCTGAATTCATTCGCTCCAGAGTACTCCCCTTTCTCTCTATGCAGATTATTCATCACCAAAGTCTTCTTCAATTGATCGCGAGGCACCAAAATTTCGAAGTCCTCCTCATCAGAAGATATATAAAACAAAGGATTCTCAGGAATGTCACTAGGACTGGGTTCCTTTTTCAATTGGATTTTGTTTTTCTTGGCCTCTTTAGAAATCCCAATCTTTTTGATCCCCAGAGCTCTTAAATTTGATTCTTCAGTCTCATATTCTCCCCTCATCATCTTAAAATGGAAATATTGAGCATGTTCGACATTTCCGAGGTAATAATATTGTAAACCTATTGAATCATAAGCTAACAATTCATTTTGTTTGTCACCCACCAACCAAGAGAACTGCAAAACTCTCCCAAAGTAATGTTTGGCTAAAGAATATTTCTTCATGATTTGACAACACAACCCCAAACCTTTATAGCATTTCAGCTTAATTTTGTTATTTGAATAAGCATGAGCAATTGATTTGGCCTGTTTGAAAAGTGCAATCGCCCTGAAAAAATCCTTAGTGACGATGCAACATTTGGCATGAAACAAAACACATAACAAATTCAACTGATAGACTCGTAACTTTTGACTTTCTTGCACCAGGGCAATCAGATTTTTATTGATCTGGTCTCGATCTGAAGTATTGATGAGAAGATTATGAAGAATTCTGGAAATGGATTTAAACACTTGGACACTATCACCCCAATTTTCTTTTATGTGATTCAAGTAGATTTCCTTTTCATCCTTCGGACTGGTGTCAAATTTTTTGAATTCATTAACCAGGTCTTTCATCAGAACCTTAGCGTAATTCATCTTCCGCAAGTAAAAAATCATTTCTCTTTGTTTTTTTTGTTTCTTCTCCTTAAAATCGCATATCACTTCCTCAAAAGGGTTCGTTGAGTTCGGTCTAGATTTCTTTATCAAATTGTTGAAATCACGAAAAATTGGGTCGTTTTGATTTTTGAGGAAGTCTTGTTGGGTTTTATCCGCATGGAAAGAACCTAATAAGGAGGAAATAGGTCTGGATTTCTGGGATTTTCCGGACAAGCCTTGACTGTAAAAGTTTGTTGCAGTGCTTTTCTCATTAGAAGATGAGAAATTAAAATGTTGGGATTTTGCGAAATGGGTCGAAGTGCTGGAAAAGCGTTTATGTACGGCTTTTTCAGGGTCTCCTGGCTTTTGCAAATTGCGTTGTGACTTTTGGGCGATATGAAATGTTGAATTTAAGGGAAAATAGCTGGAAATGGATGAAAATGGAAGTAGTTTAGGAATCATAATGCGAGGTTTTTCTGAACTGGAACTACGAGTGGTTGGGTTTTTCATTAATTAAAATGAGTTTTTTTATTGTTATTAAGTTTTGTTTTGGGTTATAATATATTTATATGTATCAACATTTTATGCATAATAAATTTGTAAATGAAAAAGAAAATCGAAGGATAATGGATCCACCAATGTCACAGAAAAACAATATGTTCATGACAAAAAATAAATTTCTGTTCATTTGATTTTTGAAATTAATAAACAAAAATTTCACTCAACTCATTCTTGATTGTGTTTCTAATTTAGAGAATTCAAGAAATAATGACAAAAATTAGGGGCTAAATTATCTGGAATTGAGTTAATGATAATCATGCATGTTATGCAATGAAAATCATTGTGGGCATATCCTATGCATTTTTTGATTAAAACAATTATTAAACTGCTCAAAATTTTGTTGTCCATTAGAGGGAACCAATTTTTTTTGAAGGTCTGGCTGTATTGTATAATAAGAAGAAACTTCCATCAATTAATATTTAAAAAAATTAGATTTTTTAAATAGACAATATTCCAAATGCACTAACTCATAAGAAGTCCCAAAAGAGTTCATTTTTGAATAAGGCTTCGTTTTTTATTTATATAAATATAATCCTGCATCATTTCCATAGTGTTCATCAATCAAGCCACAAATTCCTTCTTTTCAACACCTTTTAAATAAAAGTACTTCAGAATCTCTTCTTTGAATTACCAACAGCCTAGGAACTGCCAGGGGGAAAAATTTCCCATTGCCACTCCGAAAAATTATGACAGAAAAAAGTTACCGAATAAAATATATGTGTTGTATTTTGTGTCATATAATTTATTAAAAAAGTCAATGTGCATATTTTTATTTTTTTTCTTTGTTATGAAAAAACAGTATAAAAAATAATAAAAATACTATTAATCGGAATTTTCCTTCGTCATTTGGCTTTTTATGGCATACAGCCATTATTATTTTCTAAGTTTTTATTACGCCTTTAAAACAAATTTATTATTTTTTCCTCCAGAAACAAGAAAAAGGCTTCATTCTTAATACAAAATATGTCTTTTCTGCTCACTTCCTTATGGATGTCTCTTCTTTACATTTTTTTCTCTAGGATCTCAAGTATTTTTTTCCCAAATCGAATTAAACTTTTAAATTTTTCTTAGCTTCTGTAATACTTTACATCGGAGAAACAGAAGCCAATACTTCAACAGGGACCTATGATTCGCCATTTGCAACATTTTCTGATGCCTTACAAAACGCAGACCCCCAAAATTCCTCTTTTATTTTTCTCCCGAACGCTGATTGTTACGAAATAATAGAACTTAATATATTTGACCCACCATCTTTCCTGTCATTGAGGTAACATTTTATTAGGATTACTTAATAAACAAAGCAGAAAAAAGTTCCTACGATCCGAATTCCCCTTCTTGTTTGCAGATGGAAAACACAATTTTTGATCTGAGCAATACTACTGCTCAAATCAGCTTTCTGACAATTTTTCTTAATAGTTTTTATAATGACTATCAGAACCTGTTTTATGTGACGGAGAGCAACTTGGAAATATCTGTAAGGACCCCTTTTATACTGTTTTTTATAAGAATATGGGTTAGAATTCGGAAATAATAATAAATGTGACAATCAATTCAACTTTATTTTCCTACCAATTGATTTCTTCTTTTGATGACCCGTCGATCTATTCATCAATAATCTCCTTAATTTCGACGAAAGTTGTTTGGCTAGGAAATACCATCATGATTTACAAAGGGTCTTATTCCATATTCAATATTACGAACCTCACAATGGTATTGAGCCAAAATAATGATTATTCTTCGCTTTTCGAAATTTATTGTTGCATTTTGACCATATTAAATACAAATATTAGGTTCGTTTTAGTTTTTTTCATTCATAATACATATTTTTTAGAGATATTCTGTTATATAATTTTATTGACGCGCTGGGAGGGGCAATCAATATTGAAAATTCAAATTTTGTGAATTTAACTCTAAGAAATACGAACTACTCGTTTGTCCAACTCATTGATGATGGGTCCACAAATTGCCAGGGTGAAATTCAAATCATCAACACGGTTTTTTCAAATATAACATTAATTCAATCCATGGGGCAGTCTTCATATCTAATTTATATATCGTTTTCCAATCTTCAAGCGAATTTTAGCAATATGACTTTGAATTCAATTATTTCAAGTAATTAAAATTTATAATTTTTTTTAAAATTGGTAAATTATATTAGATACAACAATGTTAGTGATTGAGAATTCCCAATCCGTTTTTATTAACAATAACATAATATCTGAAAATGTCTATTTTAATGCCATTTACTTTCAAAGCATCGAAAATGTGAACATCTTGAATACCTCTTGTCTTTTCAACAACCTTCAGAACAATATATTTAACTCGGATTTGGGGTCGTGTTTCTTTTTACTAGATGTTCAAAATTTGGTTATGGTCTCAAATTCCATTAAAAATTGCTACAGCAATTATACAACCACTGGGATCAGAATAACCTATACAGACAGCTATACACTGGTTGATGACAATAATAATGTACGATGAATTTAATTAGAAAATAATTAGGAAAGAAACAATTTTTTAATTTTTTAGGTTTCGATTACAAATTCCATTTTTGACTCAAACTTTGCTAATTTGTCTAAAGTTTATGAAGGAGGTTGCGTTTTATATATTTCTTCATCTGAGAATATGGATGTATACTTCACCAATTGCACTTTTAATGTAAATTTCCCTTTTACAATAACAAATATATTAAAGAAAAATTTAGAATAATTCATTGAATTTATTGGATATTCAAACTTTATTTGGGTCTCCGGCCATCAGATCAGTTGGGCTTGGTGAAAAGTACAATGAAAATTTTCAAACACCATATAAACTTAATAAAAAGCATTATCATATCCAACTCCTCTTTCACATCCCAAACCGCTTCCCATCTCAGCAGTGCAATTTCTGTTGTTGGTCAAGGACTGACATTAATGAGTAATACATATTATAATTTTTTTTTTTTCAAAGTATATTCAATATAAAAATTAAACCATATCAGATGTTATGTTTAAATACAACAACTTAAATATTGAATATGCTTTAGAAGATAATGGTTATGGGACAGTGAGCTTTTTCGGGATTTCCTTATTAGTGAATGGTTGTATTTTCCAATATAATCAGAACGTCCAAGGAGCCGGGATATACATTGATGGCACCTCCAACATGCATGCAACTATGGTTGAGATAACAAATACATGTTTTTACTCTAATGTGGCCATCACTGGTGCGGGTATTTCTATGGGTTATTCAATCTTGGAAATTGCAGCCACTCTCAATAACGTCACTTGTTTTAATAATTCAGTTTCTGAGAGTAATTTTTTAATTAAAAATATATATTATATTTATATTTTTTTTTCATTAAAAATATTGAAGTTGGAGGAAGCATTTTCATTTACTTCAAAAACAAAAACTCACAATTTAACATTACTAATAGTCTTTTTTATAAAAATAATGGTATATATGGAGGGGCTATTCATATGACTCATGAAAGCGGCAATGTGACTGTCATAAATTCTAAATTCTTGGAAAATCTTACCCCCATAGATAAATCTAGTGTCGGTGGAGTATTTTCAGTGACTGGATTTATTAGCACCTACCTGGTTTCTTACAACAACTTTTATTATATGAATTCTGCCTATAGAGGTTTGTTATTTTATCGTTTTATAAGTTTTGAAATATTTTTTTTTAGCTGGAGTCATAGGCGCTACATATGTGCAATTATTTGACTTTGGATCGAATTATATATGTTAAAATATAAAAAATAACTAAAATTTTTAAATTATGGCAAAAATAGCTAACCATGCAATATTATGCAGCAGCATCTATTTGGAAACATTGGGATCTCTGGTTTTGATTAATTCAACATTTATCAATGAAAGTTCCACCATAAGTGCAATTTTTACTTTTGCGGTTGTTTGTATGATAGACATTCAAAATGTTTACATTGAGGTAAATTTTAGTTTTATTTGTTTTGTAACCATTTCTTAAGAACTTCAGTTCATATTATGACGCTATTGTGTTGAATACCGATATTTTGGGCCAAATTAGGAATTTGACATTTAAAAACCATTCGACTACGTTAGGCCCAACATTGACTTTTATTAATTTGCCTGATTACGTTCTGTGTACTGATATCACCTTGGTGTCCTCCAATTTCACCAATGTGTATCCCTCAAAGATTGGCGTTATGTGGAATTCATTGGTGAATTTCAGCAATTTTAGCATCACCAACTTCCAAGGAAGAGGTTTCTTTGAGGTTCAATATTACAGCGAATTAAATTTGGAAAATATCAGTGTCACCAATTTTATCTTTTGGAATCAAGGCAAAGGATGCTTCCTTTTTATTGGCTCCCAATCCGTAGTGTCAGCTACAGGCTTGAAGTTTGAAAATATTGTCACGAATAATTCTTTGATATATGTTGATAATTCTAATATGACGTTGGAAGAAATATCATTAAACCAAATTCAGCTCACTAATGACACCAAAGATGGATGTTATCTCTATCTGGACAGTTCATCCATAGTGAATATTAATAATATGCAAGTAAATTCTTTCATAAATCAACTGATTTTCCAACAAACTGCTTATCTTACAATCAACAATTCGACAATTGATAATGACTGTGATAACAGCCCTTATTTAAGCATGTTATACGCCTACAATCTTGCCCAAATCATTATTAATAATAGTGTGATTTCGAACCAAATTTATAAATCAGGGGTTTTCTAAATATTAAATAATCATAATTCATATAATAAAAAGGCATTGTTGCTACAAGGTCCTTCAATTAATCAACTTATAATTTTGCAAAGTTCTTTTTTGAACAATAGTTCACCCACAGGTGGAGCATTTTATTTACAGAATCCTGGAAACATCATAATCAATTCTTGTTCCTTTTTCCAGAATCAAGGCATCAGTGGAGGAGCCATATATTATTCGGAAGATGGAAGTAAATTTATCAAAATCATTTTTATAAAATTTTATAATAAGGTGCTGTACAGTTGGTGGTTAGCAATTCTACTTTCATTAATAACAATGCTTCAATGGGAGGTGTGATTTATTCTGACACAAATATGCCATTCTTTACAAATGATAATTATTTCCAAAATAACACAGCTTCCTATGGAGCAATTTTTGCTTCATATGCTATCAGACTCGCGTTGAAAGTCATCCAATTCACCGCAAAAGGAAATAAAACCATTTATAATTCGCTTCTTCAAAACCAGACTTTCTTCACTTTGCAACATGAATACCCTGGGATGAATCTGCAAAAATTATTATATTTTGAAGCTTTGGATCATTATAATCAAACTGTCAACACGATGAACGGGAGGTTAATTTGAATATTAATATGTTTTTAATTATTTAATTAGTTTGTTTCTGGTGGGAGTGCAAAACTATGACATCAACACTCTGACCCGCAAAAAAATGTTTACCCCACAAATCGCTGGCCAAATCACTGCAAGCATAGTGAATGGTATTATAATTTTAAATTTCAAAGAATTTTTTAAATAAATTTTCATGACATCAAGGTAACTTTGTTCTTCAAAATTTTTCAATATCAGGACTACCTAGCAACGTGTATTATTATTACATACAATCTAATTCCATAAACTTTCCACCAAATATGCAATTACTCCCGAATGAAAGAATTTCAAGCAGCACATATTATTATTTTCTGCCAGTTAAATTAGATAAATGTCCAGCAGGTGGCATTTTAGTCTACAATGATCAAGGGTATTATAATTTCTCTTTATGTTTTCTAGTTTATTTATGCAACAGTTACTTTTGTGATATGTGCGATTCCAACAAATATTCATTAAGTATGTATGGAAAATGTGAAGAATGTCCTGAAGGAGGCACATGTGTTGGAGGGATTATTATGCCCATGCCTGGTAAGAGATTATTTTCATAAAAACATTCAATTTTTCTTAGGCTATTGGAGACCACAAGTGAATTCAAGTGATTTGATAGCTTGTAATCCCTACCCAGAGGCTTGTCTGTAGAAAACCATCTTTAATTTTTTATTATTCAATTTATTAGAGGGGGTTCACTGAGCACATGTGCAATTGGATATGAGGGCGTTTTATGCCAAAGTTGTGGGACAGTGAATGGAACGACTTATTCAAAGCAAAGAAACACTGTGTGTGAGAAATGCTATGGAGAAACTGCTTTAATAATTTTCACGATTTTTATTATTGCATGTTTCATTTTGTTTTTTTATTTTTTTCTCAAGTAATTTTTGGTTTGTTCTTTTAAATTTGGATTTTATTTTTTTAGATCAAATCTGGAATCGTTGGGCAAAATGAATTTCAGTAATATTGGAAAAGATGATTCGCAAGTAACTCAATTCCTCAGTTCTGCTTATTTGAAAATATTCTTAAATTACCTCCAACTTATCTCATTGATCGGATATTTGGAGTTAAATTGGACCAAATCCTTGAACCAAATCTTCAATTCTAGCCAAATTCTGACTGGTTCATTTTTTCAAATGATAAGTTTAGACTGTTTGTTTAAAGGTTTTTCATATAATTTTATATTCTTAATAAATTGTTAAAAACAGATCATATGCCAACTCAATTAGTTTATTTTGTTCCTTTATTAAGTGGCATTTTGCCATGGTTCATTCTTTTCTTGATAATTTTTCTCATGGTGTTTTTCGCGTTGATAATGAAACAAAAACTTGTTCCGATTTTCGAAAAATTTGCTGCTATCATGATCATCACTATCTTTTCCATGCAACCCTCCATTATCATTTATCTGCTCACCATCATCAGTTGCGAAAAAATCGACGGAAACAACTATTATATCACCAGTTATAAAAATGAACGTTGCTTCACCGAAAGACATTATAATTGGATCTATAAGTTGTTTGTCCCTGGGTTTGTATTCTATGGATGTCTCCTACCAGCGGCAGCCTTCTCCTATATGAAAGCGAATGAAAAACATCTTCATGAACAAAATTATGTGAGAAAAATTGGATTTTTGTCGAGTGGCTACAAAAGGAAGAAATTTTATTGGTAAAATTTGTTAATAAATAATCACCGAATAATTTAAATTTCTTTAGGGAGTTTCTGTTTTTCTATCGGAAAGTGCTCATAATTTTTTTCACTCAATTTTTCCAATGGAAAATTGAAATCAAAACATTAACAATTCTCGTGATTTTGTTCATTTCTTTATGGCAACAGGCAAAAGATAATCCCTATGTAACTGATGATCTTAATTCCCTGGATTTCAAAGCCACTTTGTTCACTTTTGGAACAATTTTTACGGGTCTTTTCTCATTTGAATGTCAAAGCACCGTGATTGAGACCATTGTTTTAATCTTCGTCTTTTTCATAAACATCTACTTCATTTACCTCTGGATTAAAAAAATGATAATTTTGAAGCTGCCTCTCTTCAGGAAGTATCAAGAGAAAAGCAAATGGATGAATTGCTGCTTTAAAATCCTGGATAAATTAGAGCCAGGTTATTATTTTTTCTATGGATTCTAATTGTTTTTTATTATTCTAATTAGACTTCGAAATTCTCAAACAAGATGCCTATCGTTCTCTAGTAGTTTATAGAAAGACTCTCCGAGAATCCGTATGCAAATCTCCCCATAAAAAGGCCAGTCTTTTCGCTTCTTTCAAGTCTCGTTTTTCCAAATTGACATTTACTGGAATTAATCTAAAACCAATTGAAAAAATCTCATTAAAATTAGAAAATCCCACCCCAGAACTAGAAAAAAACGAAGGTTTTGAATCAAAACCCAAATCCAATATGAAATTTCTCCTTCAATCACAACCCTCCAAGAAAAAACTTAATAACGCCTCATTTGAATTAACTTCCAGTCATTTCAAATATCAATCCAACACTCCGAAACTATTTAAAGGTCTAGCATCTCCTCACGACAATTCTTCAAATGATGAATCATCTTGGATTGAGAAAAGCTCCAGAATCGAGCAAAATGATGCGAAAGGAGACATAAGAGATGAAATTAATTATATGAGCTTCAAAGATTCTGGAAGAGAGGGCAATGAGAGCTCGAATATGAGTCAAAGGAACATCAGGAACTCTTTTGATGATCTCCATGAGGAAAACCATATTTTAAAGAGAATGTTGAAAGTGAAGCAAAATGCAATAGAGAACCTATTTGAGAAAATAAAAAATTTAGAAAAAGAAACGGAAAATTTAAAAAATCAGAACGAAGCCTTAAAAAAAACACACGGTTCAATAGAAACACATCAAATCAAAGAAATTAGACAAATGGAATTCAAACATAATGAAACTTATTTCAAAGAAAAAGAGCTTGATGGGCAATTCACGCAAGATAACAGCTCCTTGGTGGTTTCATATGATTCAAAAGAATTTTCGAAAAACATCCTAACTGAAAAAGAAATCAAGGAGAACTTTCACCAAAACAAAGCCACAATTCTTTGTTATGAACAGAATAAATTTAGCTTTTTTTTCCATAAAAATAAAGGTAGTTATGGAATGATCACATCCATGGATTTTCAAATTTTGAGTTTGGGACAATTCAGAAGTTGCGAGATTTTGGTAAATGCTCCAAATTGTACATTTTTTAATATTTATTTTATTGAAAATTTCGGTAATTTAGACATTTTTGCTGATAAAAGAAAATTTTATTGGGATTATTCAAAGGATAATTTTAATAAAACATTTTCAATTTTCCTCGAAAAAATACTTAGAAAAAATGTTTATTCGAAACAAATTTTGACGTTGGAATTTATTTTAGCGTAATAAAAAACAAATTTCCATTATTAATTTAAATTTCAACAGGTCTGATCCAAAAAATGAAAGCTTTGAAATTAACATCCCCTTACCAGAGTGCTTATTTTTCAAGATCGAAGAGACTGAAAATAATAAGAAAAATGTGGATCTGCTTTACGAAAAATATAAAATATTATATCATTTGGAGATGCTTCCTGTCTGGAAAGGAAAATTCGAAGATTTTGGAACAAATTTCCCTTGTTTGAACTATATTTTTGATGAAAATACGAATAGTAGATCATTTTATGGAAGGTTTAGGTTAAATTTAGAAGGGAAGAAATTAAAATTTCTATTGATAATTGAGGCAGGATTGTCGAATGATATAAAATGCTTGATCAAAGGAAAAGCCAATAAGATGAAACTTGTTCTTGATGAAAGAAATTTTATCGTTGAATTCATTAAACTTCATTTTTTAGAGCATTATCTCTTAGACCCTTGTATTTTGAATTCCTCACCTATAAAAGAATGATAATTAACTTAATAAAGTTGTAATTTCTTCTTTTTTTTTTTGCATCAAATATTATAAGCTTTCTAATAAAATTAAAAAATGCATAAAAAAATAACATTTTTCTTAAAAACTAATGTACTAATCATAACAAAATTTTAAGAAGATAAAAAAAAGCAACAGAACTAATAATTATTAAATAAAAAAACTTCAAATAAATCTAATAAAGTCCTCAATGGAGAAGATCATCCAATTTCATTCTGGCCTCAAGATTCCTACAAACACCCGTCATACCACCTCCCCTCCCTACTTTTCAGCGCAATCAGATCTTTCTGATCAGGAAGAAAGCAAAGAACAACCACAGGATCTATCTCCTGTCTATAAGAAAAAGTCACATTTTTCAGATAACAAAGTTCGTTTTGATGAATCTCCGAACGAAATCGAAAAGGAAAAAAAGAATGTCAAAGATTACAAAATCATGCAATTTGCAAACGCCAAGTTCGACACGGATGAGTCAGAGCCCAATTCTCCTGAAAGTAAATTTATCCAATATATCAAATTATCAAATACGTGAGATACCCCCCTTCTTTTTGTATAAATTTTAATAACGCAT
>Ga0302186_10000990_pt1 | contig 24449 bp, 25 predicted proteins | sample II_Bog_E1_2_FD_198782 | JGI IMG/M metagenome (GOLD analysis project Ga0302186, IMG submission 198782) | Peat permafrost microbial communities from Stordalen Mire near Abisko, Sweden - II_Bog_E1_1 | ecosystem: Environmental > Terrestrial > Soil > Wetlands > Peat | place: Sweden: Abisko...
TTTAAGAAATATGAAAAAAATTTAATTTTCTTTTCATTTTTCAGCGAAAAAATTATAATTTTTCAAATTCTTTATCCTCGAGTATTGTTGTATTTTCTCCTATTGCTTTTTGCGTGTCTTAAGTTGTGAGTTTCTGCTTTCTTTCTCAATATTCAAATTATATTTTTGTTTTAACTTTTCTATGAGTTTTTAAATTAAAGAATATTAAAAAACCAAGAACATTGGAATAGTAAAAACATTAAAAAATTAAAAGAGCTCTAAACATTAAGCAAAAAGCTATGAAGATCCCCCCTTTATTCTTAACTTATGTTTTTTCTCAAAAGGAGTTCGAAAGTAATTTCTACCATAAAATAGAAATTTCCTCCTACTTCCAAGAAAAGACTTTCCTGACAAAGGAGGATCTGACAAAAATCCTCGAATTAGATAACGCATACTTCTATAAGAACAGTGTTCGTTACTTCAATGAGGAGGTGGGTGCTTTCCTCAGGCTTCCCGATAACTTCCATTTGGAAATCGATGAAAACGACCCTGAAGTGAATTTAGTGCTTTTGATAAAAATGCGGAACCAAACAGTCAATCAAACACGTTTCAATTCCCTCCAGGACGAATTAAAGCAGCTCCGATCCGAAGTGCAGAACATGAGAGGTGACCTTAAAAATAATTAATTTCAATAGAAAATATTGATTTTTCCCCTTAGCTGTGATTAGTTCAATGATAAAAATCCCTTCCATTTCGCATCAAGAATCCATTTATGAAAATCAAAATGGTGATACTAAGAATAAAAATATGGACGTTCCTCAAATTCTGCTACCCCAACCATCCTTTCAAATTTCTCGGAGCACCTCCACTTATCTGACTGAATCACAAGCAAATAAACTAGTCCTGAACTTCAATATGAAAGATAGCAGTATGGATCCCATGAGCAAATCTTCGCATGGTGAGTTGCCGCCACCCACCGAGCTGGATCGGTGTATCTCCACATTTCAAAACCCCCTTGAAATCACAAAGAAATTCACTAGTACAAACAACTTCCTACAGAACACAAGAAGACGACTTGATTTAGCAGTGTTATATAGTGCACCATTGGTGAAGAAAGTCGAAAAAACCGGGGTGTTCACACCATTGAATGACCCCGTCGACTTTGAGGAAGAATGTCTGGCATTGCGGAAAATGTTACGAGAACAAAATAAGAAGATAAAACTACGCGTGGATGTTGCTACGATAGACAATTTGACCAATTTAATCAGCAAGCAGCCTGTGATCATCCATTTCATTTGTCATGGGGATTATAGCACTGAAAGGCAAAAGTTCTACCTAGCCTTTGAAAACAACTACGGGGAACTTGAAGAATGTGACTCTGACAGGATTCGCAAGCTGCTTTCTAATGAAACTGATCATAATAACATCCAAATAGTCTTTGTGAACGCCTGTCATTCAGAAGAAGTCGGACGTGTTTTTCTCGAAGCTGGTGTGCCTTGTGTGATAGCAGTCCAATCTGAATTGAAAATTGAAGATAAGGTGGCACAAAGTTTCTCAAAGATATTTTATCAGGAGCTGTTTAATTTGAAAAACATTAGAGAAGCCTTTGAGAAGGCGATCTCCGTGACCCAGGCGAAGGAGGATCGACGTGTTTTTACTTGTTGTTGCGCACATAAACATGCGCCTAATTGCAAATGGACTTTGAAGGCATGGGATGAGGGTTATACTGAATTGCATTCACAACACATATCTGCTTGTAGTTGTGAGAAAGCGTATCAACATATTCATAAGAAGAAATGTGCCTGGGCTGAAAATTTTATGATGGAATTTATGGATGAGGAGGAGGAGGAGGAAGATGATGAAGAGGAACCCATAATTGATTTAAAAGATAATGAGGTGTTTATTTGTTGTTGCAAGAAGAAAAACACCCCACATGATGAAACGTTGAAATTCACACTTATGTTTAAGAACCCAGAGGAACTTGGAGATTATCGGATATTCGAAAATGATAAGGAGGAGGGGTTCCTCGAGGAGCAGAATCCTTTGGAATATAGCAACTATTTATTTTCTGAAGTGAAAATTATCGGTCGGAACGGGTTGATGCATAGATTATTTTATTTTATAAGGACGAAAGGGGTGAGGTTTATTCAGGTTTCAGGTGAATCTGGTGTGGGCAAGACTGAACTAGTGAAACAGACTGCCAATTATATATTAGAACGAAGAAATTTCATTGAAGAGGTGATTTATGAGAGTTTAGAGGGGGTTACATCTCTGACAACTTTTATGTCGAGAGTCAGGGGGAATTGTCCAACTGATGAGAAGTTTTGGACTGTTTACAAGACCAAAAGATTATTGTTCATAATGGATAATTGTGATGATTTGATAGATAACAATGGCAAGTCTTTAACGAAAAAACTCACAGCGATTGCAAATAACACGAGAAATGTGAAATTTATCCTGATAACACTTTCTACCAAAAAATTGGACATATCAGAAGCCAATATCTTTGTTGGGCCTTTGGATTCATTGGACGCTGCGAAATTCTTTATTTTGCATGCAGGGGATTTATTACCTCATAAATTCCATAATCCGCAAGAATTGGCCCAACATAGCTTGATGACAGATTTTAAAAGGACCCCAAAAGAACTGTTGCTTTTAGCTCAAAATTTCCAAAAAGAGGAATATGGGGGAAGTTTCCAGAGATTTTGTCAGAAAATCCAAGAAAAAGGGTTAGGAGAAAGTCCTATGCATTTTAATAATATAGGGAGCACTTTGACAGATTTGAAACTTAGAAATCAGGATGCTTATGAATTGTTGCTTTTTCTAGCACAATTTCCATCTGGATTATTATTTGAGGATCTCCAAACTTTGGCTTTTCTGAATAAAATTCCAGAAAATTGGTTTGATCTGTTGAAGGCTTTAACGATAGAAAAGCCTGAGCGAGAAGAGAAATTTTTGACTAAAAGTGTTCAATTATCTTTGACGAAAAGAAATTCGATTGAGGAAAAATCAGAAGTGTCATCAAGTGATGGCCAAAACACTATCAGTCCTAATGATTACTTCTGGATGAAGATCGAAAAGGATAAAAAAGATGGGACTTTATCATTAGAAGTCATACATTATCTCGTGAAATATATAAAAGAACAGAAAGAACATAGAAACATTGATATAGAACTCAATGGATTGGAATATTTGTCTCATTTGAGCAAGATTTTCATTAAACAATTCAAACAAGAAAAAAAATATTATGAAAAATTGGTAGAACATTCAAAGGTTTCAGAAGAAGGATTTTGGAGCATGGATGTTTCAGGGATCAAACCTGAAATCATGACAAACACAATGATGAGAGTTTTCAATAAGTCCATCACCAAAACCATGGAGGAAAATATCGATTTGAAGAAATCGTTTGAAACACATAAGAACAATTTCTATAATGTGTTATGCCTGGAAGATATCAAACTGATTTATTCGGATTTAGGTTATTTGATTTTTCTTTCATTTGTAATTTTAAATGAGTTTTTCATTATTTTTTTAATGTTTTTTTAATGGTTTTTTTTAATGATTTTTAAAGATTTTTTAATGATTTTTTATTGATTTATGATTTTTTAATGATTTTTTATTGATTTTTGAAGATTTTTGAAGATTTTTTTATGATTTTTTTATGAATTTCTATGATCTTCTTGATTTTTAAAGATTTTTTATGATTTTTTTATGAATTTTAGTGAAAGGTGACAAGGAAAAGGAAGAAGCTTTCTTGAAGGCTCTCTTTACTTTATGTGAGAACATTCCGACGATTTTCAAAATGATGGGAAATATAAACCAGGCCATCGAATTAACAGAGGCGACTTTGAATTTGTGCCAATATCTCCAGCAGGAAATCAAGGAAACCAATGAATTTTTGATTTTTATGATTGCAAAGCTGAACCTGATGTTGATAGCTCTTTATTTCAATGAAGCTTTTTTTAAAAACAAAGATGAAAATCAATATAAAAAACTCGAAAAACAGATATATTATCTTGAAGACATTAGCAAGCCATGGAATATGTAATAATTTTTAATTTTATATACTAATTCTATATTTAAAGAGATCTTATCACAGTGGAAATTTTGTTTATTAAGGCATTGATAACTTATGAAAACAGCTTGAAAAATTATTATTTTATCTCATTTTTCTCTTTTTCGAATTTTATGGAACGGAAAAACACCAATCAAAAAAAAAACCCGAATTTCAGGCAAAAATCAAAAACCAAGTTCAAAGAAGCATTGCCTATGATGAAGGAGGCCTTGGATTATATTAAGGAGGGAAAGAAAAATTTCGATGAACTTCATCTCAAAGAAAACAATCCTGTGCTTTATAGCAAAATGATCATTCTTGAAACTAAAATTAGATGTAGTCTTGAAAAAAATAGCGAAATGTCAACATCATTACATGATGAATTGAAACAAGCTTGCGAAGTTATGAAAGAGAAGAATTTGTTTTATCTGGAAATAATTGCTCTGCAAACAATGGCCGAATATATGATAACGTAAAATACGGGGAATTTAGTTTTTATATTTTTTAACAGAATTAACAGAACCTCGCAAAGTGAAAATAATTTACATATCGCGAAAAACAATTATTGCCAAATTGCCTTGGAACAAGCCATTCGGGTTCACAATTTTACATAAATTTTGAATTAAATTTCAATTTATTTTGAAATTCTTTGTATGTTTACTATACATTCTTCTTATTTAGATCAATGACAAAACCCTCGAATCAGAATGCAAAGTTCTCCTGGACAAAATCCATAGAAAAATCAGAAAATTATATTCCCATGTCTTCATTTTCATGAGGTCATCACCAATAGTTGAGGCAATTCTTAAAGAAACTCCAACGTCTAGAGAAAGCACTCTTTCTATTTCAGATGCTAATCCTCTACTTCCCTTAAAGAAAAAAAGCAAAGATAATCTGGAAGATGCACCTGAACCTCGGAAATTGAAAAGGGGGGATTCCAGAAGAATGACAACAACTATATCAAAAAAAGAATTTATAATGAAGAATTTGGGGTTTTCATTCTTAATGTCAAGTTCGTTTAAAAAAAACATCCTTGATAAATTGAGGAATCTTCAAATAACCGTGAAGTTTGAGGTGTTGACACGAAAAAATCTCATTGATACGTTGACCAAGGTAATTTTTTTATATTTTAAAATTAAAATAAATAGAGAAAATACTTATGATACATGTTAAATTAAAATTAGATATGTTTATTTATTTTGTGGATCATTTTTTCATATATAACATCATAATTTACGTATTGTTTTTCTATTAAATATTTTAAACAAAATGAATTTTGTTCAAAATGTTCAATTTTTTATAAAATGCAATTTTTTTACCAAATTAATTTATATTTTTTTTCATTTTTTAATTAAAAAAATAATATTTCTTAGGGTTGTAAAATCTATCACATGAATCTTGAATTTGAAAACGGTTGCCTAATGTTAGAAGATGAACTTGGTGCCTTGGAGCGAATGACCCTCTTAGATATTCAATCAATTCTTTCCCAACAAGAAAAAACCTATATTGACATCTTGATTTTATCTTCTCGAGATGGTTCCCAACTAGCCCCTTTTTTCCATTCCTTAGGTATCCCATGTATCGTATATTTTGAATTCAAGCCTCATGAAAATGATTTATTCCTGAAGCATCTACAGGATATTTGTATGAACGAGTTTTCATTACAATTTTATGTAGAAATTTGCAATAATAAATCGATTTTGGATTCTTTCAACCATGCGAAAGAAATTATGATTTCGAACATTTTTGAAAAATATCCAAAATTCATCCAGGAATTAAAAATGTATGAGAAAATCCTTGGTGTAGGGCCTAAATTATACCCTTTTCCTTTGCTTTCAGAAACGATAACTCAAAATCAATATTCACCAGGTCATTTAGATGATATTTCCAGTGTCAAAGCACCTACAAATATTGATAAGTATGATGAAATCATCTTGGGTCGTAAAAAGGATCTTTATGATATAATAAAAACGTTAAATGACCGATTATGTGTGAACATTTATGGAGAAAAGGGTCTTGGAAAATCGAAATTTGCTCGTGTTTTAGGTTATTATATGTTACGATTGGGTTTTAAAGATGGTGTTTTTTATTTTAAATTGGGTGATATCAGAAAAAAGTTTAATTCTGACCTACGCGAATTAATGAAAACAGTTTTTGGTGAAGAATTCGCCAAGGAAATTCATTGTTATTTCAAAAATAAGAAAATGTTATTGGTGTTTGATGATTATGATGAGATCCTCAAAAATGATTCAGATATCATCTCATATATGCATATTTTCTGCACATTGAAAGAAGACAACATTCCTTACATTTTAGTCACAAAAAATAAGCTGGGATGCAAAAAAAATATTGATCGTGTGGCTTTATATCATAAATTGCAACCTCTAGATGAAGCCGAGGCGAGAGAATTCCTTGAGTTCAAATTCAGAGAATTTTGTGCTTGCTATCAAATTGATGAAGCAAAACAACTTAACTTCTCTGAAGACATAAAGAAGATCTATGAGTTGAGTAAAGGGTACCCCAAACTTCTCTTGCGGCAATATAAGGATCATTTCGAGCAATTAAAGCAGAACAAATCTTGTCATAGTCCAAATCGATCGCCTTTCAACAATAGAAACTCAAAAGGCAAGCATCTTTCAAGGAAAGATAATCGATCAACACCTGATTTGAGAGCCCTTTCAGAGAAAAAGAAGGGGGGTGAAGGATATATGATGATGCCAATTTTAGAAGAAAACGAAAATCATTGGAAAACAAAACGGGGGTTTCATGCTTTTCAACTTGAAGAAGATAACATAAGAATAAAAAGCACTAGTAGTGTTACCGAAGAAGACCAAAAGACAAAAAAGAAAGCAAAGAAATTGATTAAAAACGTAAGCTATTCTCCGCAATTTTCAGATTATAAACGAGAACGTGGCCTCCTAAGCCCAAACCTTACTAACAACAACTCATTGAATGACTTTTCGAGCTCAGAAGAAAGTTCAGATGATGAAAGTTCTAATAAAATGGTAAAGAATGACAACAGTGATGATGAAGAGGACTCATATGAAGAAATCAATGAGGGAAGTGAAGAACTCCAAGAAGGCGTTAGATTGGTAAAATCCTTTTCAAATGAGCAGAAATCAATGAAAGAAGACACGGTCAGCTCACAAAAAACTGAAAGTGATGACCCTCATTTAAGAAAAGCGGCCTCTTCTCAGTTTGAAATAAATAGGAAAAGAGGGAAAACATCAGGAAAACAAGGGAAAAAGTTCCAGAAGAATAATAAGAATAAATATAAAGAAACGTTGAAAAAGAAACCAGATAATAGAAAAGGAAGCTTGAATGAAAGCGAGGAGGATGAGACATAAAAATAATAGATGAAAGATAGACAAATTGATTGATTTGGAGTATTTCAGAGTTTCTTATATAAAAATAGTAAAAACATACTGTTCAAAACTTAGGTTAGTTCAGATAATGTTTATTTTTAGAAAATCATTAATTTTTTTTTTGCGAAACTAATCAAAAAGAAAAGATATATCTGTATTATTTTTTTTTTCTAGGATATGCCATTGGAAAAATAGTTATTTTGTAATCTTCATGTGCAATAAATACAATATTATTTTTAAAAAAGTTTCTATTTATTGTTTTTAAATTTAATTAAATTTTTTAAAATTGACCTTCAGGATGATTTATCGAATTAATGGGAATATCATCTTTGTTAACCACTTTTCTCCCATTCATTTCTTCCAGATTCCTTGATATGTTGAACCGTTTATCAGAACTGTAGTCCACCCATAGACAGGATACAAACCACCAAAACATTGCTAAACAAAATTCTAACAATCCCTGAAACACAAACAAAGAATAGAATTTATTTCTTTCCTGTGAACATGAATTGTTTTCAGTATCAAAAGAAACACATTGAAGAATATAGTCATCCTGGCAAGAATCTGTCCGTAGAGTGAGATTTGCAGAATATGTCACAGAGCAATCATATTGATTAAATTGACAACTATTTTCTAATTCTTGTTGATGATCGTCAAGAGTATATGGACTTCTTGTGTCCACTAAATTATTGTCATCAATAAAACCAGCATATGTATAATCCAGAATCGAAAAGGTAAGGCAAATCACAGCAAGAGCCAAATAAAACACTAAAATTGGAAATATGAAGTTTTTATTTACAGTTTTGCAGCCAAAGGGATTTGTGAAGATTATGAATATGATGATACCAAAACAACTGACAAATGCTCCCCAAGGATAACCTAGCGCATAAGAAAGATAATAAGAACTATAAAAGAATGAATCTCTGGTTAAACAGAAAGTCATTATGCTCAAACCAATCATAAAAACTATCAAAATAAAATAAAGTTTTAAGAAATTTGATTTCATGGCAGGAAAGAGAACGGAAGTTTCAGTCTGGCATTCATCTGGAAGGAGAACAAAAGCCGTTCCAGAAATTTTGGAATGGAATCCAACGAAACCAGGTTTATCGGAACCAGGAACCTGAGTCAAATAGCAAATAAAGTCATTGATTTCAAGAGGATTAGTCCCCGCATTAATCACCATTTTTGAGGAGTCGGTTATTCTAGTATCAAATTTCTCAGGAATATCTCGATAGTTCAAACCCTCTATTTCTACAATAACAGAATCGATAAATTTTATTTTGCAATTGGATTTTTGAACCCATTCATTATCCCAAACGTTCACCTTGTAATCAAATACTCCTGCATAAGGAATAGTTCCAGAATATTGGAAGGATTCATCAAAAGCCACTCGTTTTTTTTCAACATAATCAGCATCAACCCAACTGTACCATATGAAAACAGCCAAAAATGCTATAATGGCACAAGGAATATCAATAATTGCAGGTAGAGCTTCTTTGAAACTCGAAGGTGTGCAACAACTCTGACAAGTATAGGTATGGGTGGCAGAAACAGAGGTGGTGAGACAAATTAATACGGGAAGACTTAACTTTTGTTGATAATTCATGAGGATTAAGGGTTTTTATGATTTTCTTTGAAATAAAATTAATTATATATAAGAAACGAATGAAAAATTCCTAATTTATTTTATTTCATTTTAATGGAAAATTTATCATTCTTTCCTCAAATCAAAATGATTGTAATTCATTGGATAAAATCCAATTTAGGAAATAATCAAAATAATTTTTTTTAATATTATCTTTGAATAAGGACTTGGCTTGAGATAAAATTACCGAACCTTCAGAAAACTACTTTAATTGTTTTGAGCCTAAAAATTTAGATTTCCTTTCTCTTAATAGAAATGCTCCTCTATGGATATTGAAAAATTTATCTTTAAAAAAAATTTTGCATTTTTCTTTCAACAAAAAATAAGAAGCGAATTTTAGTTTTTTTCATAATTTTTATTTTTTAGAAAAACAAGAAAAAAGAAACCTTAAAAACGTTTTTTCCATTTATAATCCAACTATATTGCTTTCCAGCAATACAGTATTCAAATTAAATAATTTAAATCACATAATTTCCCTATAAAACATATTTTCCCTTCTTTCAACTTTCAAGGCGCAACTTCCTCATATCTGAGGATACCCTGATTTTTTGTATTTTCCTCCAAATAAAAGGAAACATCATACTCACTGTTGTTTTCATCTGCTCTCCTACAATCGCAAATTTTAACGAGTTTCACCATAGGTTCTGCGAAATTGTTGAAATTCTTTAGATTATCGTTGTCATGGTTATTTTCATTTTTCTTCAGTTTTATTAGTTCATGACTTTTATTTTTATGTACCATGATGGGTTTAGATTTTAAAACATAACTGGGGTTTTCTGAAAAATTAGGGTCTTCTTCAGGGTTGAAATTCTCCTTTGTATGAATGTCTGAGTTGTTTTTGATGCCTGAAGTCGGGAGATTAGCAGGATAAATGGATTTTAATTTGTTGTTATTTGGGGGATTTTGCTTGTTTTTAATCGGAACAGGTTCTTTTATGCTTTTGAAGCAGGAACAAGTTGATCCCATTTCGTCTGAGTAGTAAATATATTTATTGTCTATAAAAATTATAATATTGTTTTTGTTAAATTGGAAATAAATAAATATTTATTAGTGATTCAACTTGATAATTTTAAAGGGCTGGTGTTTGTTTAAAGGTAATTTTTTTGAAATTAATAATTTTGATAATGGTACGAATGTTCACTTGAAAAGAGCCAATTTGTGAATATTCAATCTCGAAATATATATTGATAAAATTATAATTTTTAATTAAATTAATAAAAAAAATCATCATTCTTTTTAGCAAAATGGACGAAAAAATATCGATTAAATGTGTTATTGTTGGAGATGGTTCTGTTGGAAAAACCTGCATGCTTTTAAGGTTTTTAGTCAATTTCTTTTGAAAAAATATAATTTTTTAATTAATTTCAAAGCTATACTACAGATAATTTCCCGACAGAATATGTCCCGACGGTTTTTGATAACTACAGTGCCAGTGTTAAGGTGGATAATCAGATGATAACCTTAGGATTATGGTTAGAAATATAACAGGAGATTTTCCATTTCAATCATTACATTTTAGGGACACAGCTGGTCAGGAGGATTATAATAAACTAAGATCATTAAGTTATCCCCAAAGCGATGTTTTCATAGTTGTCTTCTCAGTAATTGAGCCTGGTTCTTTCGAAAATGCTCTTAAAAAAGTTCGAAAATTGAACTATTGTTCTCCATAACTTAAAAAAGTGGTGTCCTGAATTAGAAGAAAATGCTCGAAATGTGCCTAAATTGTTTGTGGGTAATAAAATAGATCTAAGAGAGGAAAATGATGCTGCTCCTTCAGGCAAACCTACTTATATAAGCTTCCAAACAGTAAAAAGAGTCTTTAGAGAAGTTTTATCTTAAGAATTTTTTCTAAAGGCTCATAAAGTCATTTCTGAGAAAGGATATAAATATCTGGAATGTAGCGCTTTGACTCAAGAAGGGTTGAAAGAAGTGTTCGATGAAGCAATAAAAATTGTCTTGAAGAAAAGAGAAAAACCCACGATTAGGAAAAGAAAAGCTGCATGCAATTTAATTTAAATACTTCACAAAAATGAATGTTAAAAATTTATAAAGAAGCTAAAAAAAATGGAGAAATTCCTTTTTTTGATTAAAGTCAAAATAATTATTATTGAGAGATCATTATTATTTTCCTCTTTTTTTTATTTATTTTAAAATGAAAATTTGTTCAAGCCTGAAAAAACCTCTTTAAATTTAATTTTGAAATTTAACAACCCCAATAAATTTATTTTTTCCATGGATCGTCTCAACACATACCTTTCCTATTTCAATCAATTAGGTTACCCTCCAAATTCTATTTTGACCCCTTCTGATTTAATGTCCATCCTTGAAACATTAGTATTATTTTCTTCATTATTTCTTGTATAAAATCCGTTGTAATTTTCAGAGTGGCACTCCATATAATGAAGATATCGCTTCTCAATTATTAGAAAGAGTTCCAAATTCAAGCTATTCCTTCCCTTTATCAAGTTTCATTGAAGTTCTTATTGAGGCAGAAGACATTTTAAAAGAAAAAATGGTCAGATCCAATAGTCTCATTGATGAATATGAGAACCAAAAGCAACTTTTCCAACAAAAGCTCCGTTCAATAAAAACAAACGAAAGTTATAACCCCCTTGGTGTGAATCTTGAAAACAATTTGTCGATAGAAATCACAGAAGTGCTTAATATCCCAAAAATCGACACTCACTTCTTCGTCTTAGTGAATTGTGGTGGACAAAGATTCAAATCCCAACGTTTCCAATGTATTGGGACTTCTCATCGAGTGAATGAAATTTACAATGGGAAAATCGAGCATGGAACTGAAAACATTTACCTGAGCTTGATGGCTTTAACGCCGCAAGGAGAGGAGGTTTTAGGACAACAAATGATTCCAATAGGCGAGATCAGTGATCAATTAAAACATGATTTCTCTTTGGTTTTATTAAGAGAAAATGGATCGGAAACCCCTATGAGACTCAATGTATATGTGCAATGGATTCATTCGAAGGTTCATGAACAATTATTCACAGAAATTAAAATTTTTAAGGAAAGGTGAGTTATTATGAGCAAATCATCGACAATTTGACGAGGGAAATCAATAATCTCAGGAATGATCAGAAGGACTATCAATTGGATTTGGAATGGTTGTTATTACCGTTTAAACTCTCTGTGGGACGGTTTTCAAGAGCCCCTGCGTATAACTACACATCAAATCAACCTATGCCGATATATGTGCCTGATTCTTTAATGATTAGTCAAAAGGAAGGCGTTTTCGGAGCCCCAAATCAAGGTTATGAAGAAAACAACTTAAAAATGTCAAAAGTGCTCAGACAGGAGAATGAATTGAAAGAAAGCAGGTTTTCTGATCATAACAAAGAAACCACAATAAAAGGTTTTTAAAGAAATGAACCTGAAATTTTTTGATTTTTTTTTTGGATTTTAGAACGCAAGAAAGATTATTTATTGATGTGCACTATGATCATGACGTCGTTTTATGGGATTTTCGCAATTTTAAGTTGTTATATGAGACCGAATTTCGTTGATGTATGAAGGAATTAAAAATAGATAAAATAAAAAATTTTGAAAGCTGTTCATTTGCTTTGCTTTCATGTCCATTCTCGTGACGAATTTCTTCGAAAAGTGGAAATTGAATTCATTAATTTTTTTCACAATCTTCTCGATTTTTGTTGATTTGCCCTGGTTGATTATCTACACTAACGTAATCATTATAAAATTTCAATTAAAAAAATTTTAATTTCATTTGGTTTTTTGATAAAAATGGAAATGTGTATTAAATTAATAATAGAATTGGTGGAATCAAACCTATTATATTGAGAACAATTACGACGAACAAGACATTTTAAGATTGGCTGTGGTGATGAGTTACTTCACATTATGTTCGAAAGTAAAAAAAAAATTTTGAAAAAAGATGAAAAAATTAATTTTATTTAAAAAAAACAATATTTTTTAATTTTTTTATAATTTAGGCTTTTTTGATCGGGTTTTATTGGAAACTGGGCACCAAAGTTGAAAAGATGAATGATAGAATGACCTTTTTCTTCAAGCCCACAGACATAGCTGCAAAAATTTAAAATGAAAGGATTTATTTATATTTTTCCTTTTGCGAAGCGAAAAAAATAAACCCGAACGAATTTTATTCTTAATTTAATTTTTCCTTCCTAAATTATACTTTTGTTTTTATAAAAAAGATTAATCAAAATACATTATAGACCCTTCTTATGAAACCTTTTTTGATTTTTTTGTTCCTCACTCCGATAATCTTTTTTTTAGTGTTTGGCCTATTTTGCGATTCAGAGTACATTTGTCTTTTTCCAAACATTTTTTTAAATATACCTTTTTTAGAGTTTTACAAAAATTTTACGAACAGAATATTCCAGAATTTTCCTTAGACATCAATTATTCCTTTTTCAAAGATCTTGATTTCTGGGAGACTCTTGCACAGTTAAACCAGGAATACTTTTTCTTGTTGGATTTCTATTCCCTGGCTTGCTTTATCAATAAATTAAAGGAGAAATCTTTTTCTTTAATAATAGCCGAGTCTCCATTAACAAAACAAAAAGTTGAGAGTAGATACAATTTCGCTTCAATACTGGGAGGGGCCAAGATTCTTGAAAAAAACCCTGATTGTCTTTATGATAAATCAGTCTTAGATGACAATCCAGACAAGTATAATGAATTCTGAGAATCAATTATTTATTGAAGTAATTATATAGTTATATGATTAATAAATGTTCCTCGGTAGACAAATATATTGTCATCAGATTAACTGAGGATATGTTGATGCATGAATTCGCACTAATAAACAGGGAATTTTATTCTTCCAATCTGAGGAATTTTGAGGTATATATTTTTTATTTTTTCGCAAAAAATTCAAAATTTAAAAATTGCTTAATTATATCGTTATTCTTCGAAAAAAAAAGGTGTTTGGAAGTGTCTCTTCTTCAGCGCTCGAATGGAAATCTTTGGGGAATTTCACTGCCTTAGATGTCAGAGAATGGCAGAATTTCAAATTAAAAAAAGAAACGTGGGTGCGATTTGTTAAGGTATTTTTTTTTTTTTTAAATTCAAATAACATTTTAAATTTTTGAAAATTGACAAAAACACAAATAATTGTTTTTAGGGAAATTGTCATAAATTTTTAACTTTTTTTAAATTTTTTTTTCAAAATTTTTTATTTTTTGCTACGTTCATATAATTTTCACTATTGATTTTAAATTACTTATTTCAAGTTTGTATTTCTTTCTCATTATGGAAGCGCATATCATTGCACTCTTTCCCAAATCAGAATTTATGGTGAGACCATGTTGGTTGATTTCCGGAATGATTTAATGAAGAGTTTTAAAGAAGATTTCGTTGAAACAGCAAAGAAAAAGAAACCATACATAATCCCAACCCCTCGCAGAGTGTCTACTCTCAACCTGCATAAAAACATACCATTACATCATTCCCATACTAAGCACCATTCTACTTATAGCGATCCTTCCAAAAACCGAAATTTTTTGTATATTTTCGATGAATATTGTGACAATATTCCATTTTTTTTCAACTCGACAGAACAAACGATCATAGTGTCGAATGAAAAAAGAGAAGATCAGGAGGATTCAAGTAAAACTTGGCAACAAAAGGAAGGAATTTGTTCAAATGTAGGGAAATATTTCAGGAGCAAATGGAGGGAAAAACAATGTTTGCTCAATTTCCAGAGAAAAAGAGTACTTGAAAATTTTGGAACTGTTATTGTAAAGGAAAATGGAAATGAAATGGATCTTGGAGTTGAGTCTATTTTCAAGGTCTTAACGAAGCATATTAAGGTAATATAAAATATTTCATATTATAAATAATGATTGTAATTTTGGAATTTTTCTTTCAAGGTCTTGAAAATGAACCAAATCATATTGCAAGATTTTATCCTGAAACAAGAAGATGTCAACTCAAAGGTCCAATCTACCTCTGATGGCATATATTCCATGGTTCAATAAAATTTAATTAGAAATTTGTAAGATTTTTTATTTATTGAAGATTACAAATCTCAATGTAAAGAACTTCAATCTGTCTGTTCAATTGGAAAGAACAAAAAGACATAATGATGAACTTTCTTCAAAAATCGAAAACCTAACCCTTGAAATAAAAAACCTTCAAAACACTGTCCTCAGTGAATCTCAGTTTTTCCTATGGAAAGTCCTTGTTATTTCCTTCTTATCTTGTCTGAGTTTTGTTATTTTTGGATATTGTCTTCACAACTTTAACTCAAAAATATCACAAAACAATGAGAAAAATATCAAATTCCTTGAACAATATCAAAAAGAGCTTGAAATCAGAACTCCCAATAATTCTTCTACTCAAAGCGAACTAAAATCATTCAAAAGCAGGCAAAAATCCAAGAAAAAACAAAAAGAATGCAAATATATAAAATCTGAAGAAAGGCTCGGAAATCAGAGATTTAGCCATGCCGCGGATCTGGTGATGTATGAGACCAATAGAAAAAGAAGTTGCTCGGTGGAAGAAAAAAATTTCATTTGGGGATTTTCCCCCAAACAAATTTCAAGATATATCATGAAGAAAATTTTGTGAATTTGTTAATTTTGCATCTATTTTTTTATTTATTTTAATATAAGTATTAATGGAGAAAATGGCCTTCTTACCAATAATGCCTTGAATTTCAACGAATGAAATTTTAAAATTTCAAATTTTCGAAAAATTAGGACAATTTCCCAGATTTAGCCATTTTTTTTTTTCTAATTTCTTGAAAACAAAATATTTTAAATATTTATTTTTATAAATTCATACAATTACCAAAAGTTTACCATTTAAAAAAAAATTACAAATTTTCTTGTTTTTTTAAAAAATTCTTATGTAAATTTCAGACTTTTTAAGTGATATTTTGCTTTTCTTGGAAGTTTGATAATTCGAAAAGCGAGTTACTTTATTCAGTAATCGGCTGTAGTATAGTGGTAAGTATAGAGGTCTGTCACGCCTTTGACCGGGGTTCAATTCCCCGCAGCCGAGTTTTTTTATTTTTTTAAATTTTTGTTATATTTATAAGCCTTTTTTTAAATTTTAAAAAAATATATAATTTTTTCATTCGCACATTAAACGCCATTACTGCAAAATGCAAAAAAGACCTTCTTTCAAAGAGTCCTTTAGTGAGGAGACACGCAAGAGGCAGAGCGGGGAAATCATCCAAAATTATGAGGACACAATTCCGATCATTGTTGAGAAAAGTCGATCATCCACGATGAAAGAATTTGATAGAAAAAGGTTTTCTTTTCGGTAATCCTTCAGTACAATTTTAAATTTACAGGTATTTGGTGCCGAAAGAGATCAAGGTTTATAATTTGATTTGCCTAGTTCGAAAAAGGATGAAAATGAACCGATTATATGCTTTGACCTTGTTTGTTAATGGCAATGAGATGCTTAAATCAGGTATTTAATATGAGTTTTAGTTAATTTTTAATGAGTTTTTTTATGATTTAGATAGTAAAATTGCAGAAGTTTATGAGAAGTATAAAGATAGAGATGGTTTTCTTTATCTTGAATATAAGGAACATCTAGCTTTTGGTTAGGTTATGGTTTCTGTTCATTGTTTAATGAAAAAATTACAACAAATATTAGAATTAATTAGCTCATTATATTAAAAAATTATAAAATATATATAGCACACTAAAACACTTGATTTAATTTAGCTAAGAATATAAAAAAAAAAAGGGAAAAATCTAAAATTGTTTATAAAAAAAAAAATAATTTTTAATTTTTTTTAAAATTATCGAATTAAATTTGGGAATTAGTAATTTTTTTTTTTTTTAATTATTACAAAAAAATCAATTTTTTTTTCTTTTATACATTTATAGAGCAATAATAATACTAAAAAAAATTCCCTCTTCCAAATCCATATCCTTAAAAAAAACTAAAATGAAAAAATGTTATTATGAGCTTCTGGGTGTTGAACGAGTGGCGACTTCTGACGAAATTAAAAATGCTTACCGTAAAAAAGCACTTCAAGTCCACCCAGACAAAAATCCATCTGCTGACGCCAAAGAGCTTTTCCAACGTTTCTCTCCCATTAAATTTTTCAAATCTTTAAATTTTTATATATAGAGCTGAACGAAGCCTACACTGTTCTCAGCGATCCTAATGAAAGAACTTGGTATGATAATCATCGAACCCAAATTTTATCCCAGGACCATGATAATAAAGAAGATCTTGAATTTGGGCTGAACATATGGCCTTTTTTTTCTTCCAATTGCTATCACTCTTTCACTGATGAACCTGATGGTTTCTATGCTGTGTATCGGGGGGTATTTGAGAAGATTAAGGATATAGAGGAGCAATCATATAACGAGAATGATGAAATTGAGGAAAATTTTGTCAAACTTCCAGGATTCGGCGATTCTAAGACGAATTTAGAAAAAATTGATGAGTTTTATTTCTGTTGGGAAAATTTCTCGACATATCAAACCTTTGCCTTCGCAGATGAATATAACCTTAATGAAGCAGAAAACAGACAAATCAAAAGATTGATGGAAAAGGAGAATTTCAAGGAACGAGCAAAGGAGAAAAAAAATTATCTAAAAATAGTGAAGACTTTGGTTGAATTTGTGATGAAAAGAGACCCGAGATATAAGGAGTCTCAACGTATTCATAAGGAAAATGAAGAAAAAAGACTTTCAGAGAAGAAAAGATTTAAGGAAGAAGAGAAAAAATATAAGCAAGAAATGAGAAAATTAGCTTTAGAAGAAGAATTGAAACGCTATAAAGAAGAAGAAGAAACGAAAGGAGAAGTAATCATAGAAGAGGTCAAGGATTTAGACGCTAGGGAATACTATTGTGAAATTTGCGATAAAGAGTTTAAAACAGAAAATCAATTGAAAAATCATGACCAATCAAAAATCCATCTGAAAAATATGAAAGAGATGTTAGAAGAAGTGGCTATCGGAGATGAAAAGGAAAAGACTTTGGAGAATGTAAAGGAAAAAAAGACAAAGAAGAAAAAAAAGAAAAATAAGAAAAAAAAAGATAAAGATGAAGAAAATGATAACGATTTGAAAGATGATTTAAAGGAGGAAATACAAGAAAAATATGAGGAAAAGGAAGTTATGAGCGAGGAAATGGAAGAAGAGGATGAAGTCGATTTCAAGAGCTTTGGAATGAATAAGTTGAAGAAACATCATGAACATATGCATAAGGAAGAAAGTGAAAGGGAAGAAAAGGAGGAAATTCAAAAAAACAAAGAGAAAAATGAGGAGAAAAAAGAAATTAATTCAAAAAATGCAAAAAATGAAAATGAAGAAAAAGAAAAAAGTGAAAATGATGAAAAAATTGAAAATTATGAAACATTAAAAAAAAATGAAAATGAAGAAAAAAATGAAAATGAGGAGAAAATTGAAAAAAAGGAAAACAAAGAAAATAAGGAAACAAATGAAAATAATGACAAAAATGACCAAATTAAAAAAAATATACAATTTGATGAAAAAGAGCAAGTTGATAAAAAAGAACAAGTTGAAGACAATGACAAAAAAGGAAAAAATAAAAAAAATATTGCCAAAAATAAAAAAAATGAAGAGAAGGAAGAAACAAAAAACAAGGAAGAAACTGAGCCACTTGAAAAATATAAGAAAAAAGGAAAAAACAAAAAAGTTGAAGATAAAGAAGAAGCAAAAAATGAGGCCCAAAATGAACTATTTGAAAAAAATAAGAAAAATGGGAAAAATAAGAAAAATATTTCCAAAAATGAAGAGAAGGAAGAAGTTGTAAATGAGGAAGAAATTGAACAACTTTTAAAAAGTAAAAAAAAAGCAAAAAATAAGAAAAATGACCGAAATGAAGATAAGGAAGAAATTGGAAATGAAGAAATTGAACAACTGGAAAAAAATAAAAAAAAAGGAAAAAATAAGAAATTTGAAGATAAACAAAATGCAAAAAATGAAAGCCAAAATGAACTGCTTGAAAATATCAACAAAAAAGGAAAAAATCAGAACAATGGTAGAAATGATGAAAAGGAAGTAGTTGTAACAGAGGAAAGAAATGAAGAAAAAAATCTGAAAAAGGGAAAAAATCCGAAAAATGAGGGAACTGAAGAAACAGAAAATGAGGAAAAATGTGAAAAAAATCAGGAAAAAGGAAAAAATCAGAAAAATGACCAACCTGAATTAATAGAAAATGAGGAACAAAATGAAAAAAATCAGAAAAATGACCAGAATGAAAACAAGAAAGAAGGGAAAGAGGAGGAAGAAAGCAAAGGAGAATCTGAAAAAAAAGTGTTGAATAAAGCCAAATTGAGAAAAATGAAAAAGAAGGAAAGGGAAATTAACGATAACCAGGAGCACATTTCTTTGACTTGCAACGTCTGTAATGAGAACTTTGATTCTAAAAATCAGCTGTTTAAGCACTTGAAAGATAGAAATCATGAAATGAGAAAATAAAAAGAAAAATATGGATTTTTTTGTATTAGAAAAAAAAAAATTTTAATTAATATCAGTTTTCAAAATATAAAATGGATCAATTTTAAACTTCTCTTCAAACTTCATCATCCATTTTTCAAGGAAATTCTTGGGAATGGCAATATAATTATTATCGATTTGTGGCTAAATTACAAAAAAAGCGTATTGATAATGAAAAAAAACAATAAATGTTCTGTATACCACCTCGAAAGAATTCATGTAATTATAGAGATTGTAGGCCACCTTTTTTGCGTATTCCTAAAAAATATTTACTTTCTAAAAAAAATTGATTTTCTACCTTTTGTATTGGGTTTTGGCCCACATTTTCAACTAAGATTTTTAATTTTTCATCAAGTGTTTCTCCCCTAATCACTAATTTTATTGACGAGTGCATGCAGACATCCGGTTTTAACCCGAATCCAGTATGAAATATATCACTAGGTCTTGCATTTGCAATGGCTCCTGTTAAAATCTAATCAGATTTATTCTTTTTATGAAAAAATTTCACCTAAAAACTGAAGATCTATGAATGGCGGGAGGGAATAATATAGTGATCCTGCGAAACCTTCAGGCAATTGACAATTCAATGCAAATCCGATCATTGGTATGGATCCTGGATTTATCAAATCATAGATTAGATTATCTCCTATTTGTTGGAAGACAGTTATACAGGGTTGACCTGGGATAATTAGCGTAAAATAATTGTTCGTGTTCATATGAGATAGAAATTTCTTTTGTTCAAAAATTAATGGAATTTAGAAATAATTGGAAATTGTTTAAAAGTTTTTTGAAAAAATTATAATTTTTTTTTTATCTGATCAAATACAAAAATTTAAATGTTAAATTTGTGAATTTTTTTGAAATTTGAGACTTACTCGTCATGTAAAGATCCCAAATATAAGTTCATTAATTTTAAGTTTCTATACTTCATTTTGAAAAATGAAATTTTAGGCTTTGAAATAAAACAAGAAGAGGAATTAAATCCCCTTTAAAACAAACATCATCCACCACTTCTCCGTTAAAACAACAACAACAAAAAAACTAACAACTCATTTATTTAGGAATCTCATACATTTATATAAAACAAAATATTTTTTTAAAAAAAATATTTGAAAAACAACAAAACAAAACTTTTTACAAAAACCAAAATGGCTAAAAATTTGAAGATTTTCTCTACAAATCAAAAACCTTCAACAGAAAGTTATCAGGCAGAAATCGACCGTATCATTGATTATTCTAAAGCCTCAGGAAAGCAAAGCATGCGTCGTCGTCTTGGAAATTTCCTCAGCGACGTGAAAGCCACTCTAATATTGAATATTATCAATGCTATTTTTTCATTGCTTTTGACCATGGAATACATCTATTCAACGTATACACCTCTTCCCTTTCAAAACATGGCCTGGGGGTGTACAAACTTCATGATTCACATTTATTTTCTGATAGAATGCTTATTAAAATTTTATGCCGCCAAGAACAGAAAACAATATTTATATTCCGCTGAAAGCATTATTGACATGGTGAGCCTGGTGCCCTTTTTTATCATTCGTTTCACAGAGGAGAATCCTTTCTTTGAAGACAATACAAGTTCATCGTTAAATTTCGGGAATTTGGTATGTTTGATTCGTATCTTGAAATTCGAAGGCACCTTAGTTTTCATAGTATGAATTTTTCCATTTATTTAAACACTTATGTATTTCAAAGGAATCAGAAATCAACAGGCAATTATTAAGCATTATCCTGATAATCAGCACCCTAGTCCTATTAAGTGCTGGGACATTGCAATTGGTTGAAAGAGTTAGTCCTCCGGATCCAAATGACGTTGCATACACCACTGAACTTACTGTTTATGAATCAGAATTCGACTATTACATATATTTTGTCATGACCACAATTTCCACAGTCGGGTATCAGAACCCCTTCTCCAAAGTAGAGCTTAAGCTTCTAATCATAGCTCTCATCATAGTAGCTTTATTGGTGATTCCTGCCAAATCCTCGCAATTGGTCACCTTACTATCATCAAAATCTATGTATGCGAGAAGGAGATATAAACTCGTCCAAGAAACCCCACATATTGTCATTACAGGCACTGTTTCAAATATAGCAGCAGCGGATTTCTTTCAAGAATTCTTCCATGAGGATCATGGAGATCAACCTAGACATGCTGTGATTCTATTACCATATAGACCTGACCCACATATGGAGAATTTGATACGGATTCCTTCTATAGCAAGTAATGTGTTTTATATTCAAGGAGACCCTTTGCAAGAAAAGGACTTGAAAAGATGTCAGGTTGAAAAAGCGAAGGCCGTGATAATTCTCTGCAATAAACAAAGCGGCGACGCAAGCGAAGAAGATGCCAAAACGATTTTAAGGTCTATGGTGATAAAAAAATATCTGAAACTTCATAATGCCACAAATGTTGTGAGACTGTGTATGGAAATTCTGCGACCTGAAGGGAAAACACATTATTATTTATCGTTGAATCGACAAACGAAGGCTGATCAAGTGATTTGTGTCGAGGAATTGAAGTTAAGTCTTTTGGCCAAAAGTTGCCTTTGTCCAGGACTTGTCGCCTTGATTTCCAATCTGATCACCAGCTCTGGAGAACCCAAAGCCGATTTGGAGATAAAATGGCTGGAGGAATATTGGAAAGGCAAACAGTTTGAAATCTATAAAACTGCTTTGAGCTCGAAATTCGTTGGGAAATCGTTTTCCTGGGTCGCAGCCAAGATTTATAAAGATTTTAGGGCGATTATTATAGCTATTGAAATCGAATCAGATGAATCCACGAGGATTTTACCAAATCCTGGGGATTTTATTATACCGAATTCACATAGAGTTACAGGGTATATCATTGCTGAAGATAAGAGTGTAGCTGACCAAATTGGGACCTATAAAAACATGGATGGGGATAAAAGCTTCAACAAATCCAGAACGATTGGAAATAGGAAATCTACCCCGATGCCGTTGGCCTCGTTTTACAATGAAGAGTTAACACAAAATGAAGAGGATGATGATGAGGGGGCTACAGAGATCACAGGGAAATTGAAACAAGTGCCTTTTTTTCTCTAATTTTTTTTATTTATTGATAAATTTATTTTTAATTATTTTTGCCAAATTTTTTTTCGTTCAGTAAATTTTTTTTTTTTGATTTTTTGTAAATTTTCATTATTTTGTGTTATTTTGACCATTTTTTTAACTAAAGGAAAATTTCAACAATTATTTATCCGGAGACTGGAACCGCATTGAAGAAAAATGCCACATTTCCAAAAGCAAAATCAACCTTCAAGATGTGAATTTCCTCACCATGGAAAACAACATTCTTGCCACAAACCATATCATTCTCTGCGGGTTAGTCCCCAACCTCATAAATTTTGTTTTGCCCCTCCGTTCCAAATACCTAGGCAAATATCCTCCCATTGTAATTTTGCACAGCAAGGAACCAACTGAGAAACAATGGACACAAATTGCTTTTTTTCCTGAAATTTACTATGTCAAAGGCACTGCCATGAATAAACATGATCTCTTTAGGGCCAACATAGTCAAAGCTACGAAAGTAGTGATATTAGCTCCAAATGTTGAGGAAGTTACTCGAAAACATCATCAAGGTGTGGACCATAAAATGGATCAGAACAATGAAGAATCTGAAGGGGACAAAAATTCACAAAAACTCACAAGAGATGAAGAAGACCTTTTAGATGCGAGAACGATTTTCAAATACAAGACAGTGAAAAAAATCAGACCAGAAATTCCAATTGTCACAGAATTGGTATGTCCTCAAAATTTGGTGTTTTTATTGCCACATCCAAAAGATTACGCGGTCATGAGGAAATATGGATATGCTCAGACACCGACATTTGCTTCTGGAGAAATATATTTCTCTTCTGTGATAGATAGCTTGATTTGCCAGGCTTATTATAATTCAGCATTGATCACTGTTTTGCATCAATTGCTGGTTGGCAATATTAATTATTCATCAAAGAAAAAAGATGAGTTTTCGGATATAAAAACTAGCAATTTGTATCATTTGCCTGTATCCAAGGCATTTATTGTAGAAATTATGGGAATTTAAGGAATTTTAGATAATTAATTTAGGATCAACCATTTGAGAAGTTGTTCAATTATCTCACAAAAAGACAAAATATCCTTCCAATCGGATTATATAGATTAGCTGGATGTAAGGATAATAAGTTTCCTTATGTTTGCACGAATCCAGACCCACAAACCAAATTATCTGAAAAAGATATGATATTTGTTTTGGCTCAAAACACACCCAGCCAACTAAGTAAAATATTGCTATTTTTTTCTATAATTTAATATTTTTTCTAATTTTATCGACAAGATTTCAATCATTTATAAATAAATTAAATAAAACAAAGGTGCAGAATGGGGTGCTCCTTTTGAGAAATTAGAAGAAAAGCAAAATAACAAAGTGAGCAATGTTACTCTTACCGAAGATCTTCTTATAAATTACGATGAATTTGATAAAGATCTAAACAAAAACAAAAACCTATTGGAAGAAAATAAGAAAGTCTTCGAACAAATCGGGAGAATAATTCAAGAACTTAAAAACCTCAAGAATGAAACAAACTTCCTTTATGATAGATTGAACAACAGACAAACCAGTATAATTGAGAGAGTTCGTATAAGCATCAATGCCAAAATGAAAGAATTAATGCCAGACATTTCAAATCAAGTTGCTTATGATGAAGATGATATGAAAACTGCTTCTTCTCCTTCAAGTGTAGAGGATATTGAACAAGTGGGTGAACCGGGACAAGATGAAAATGAAAAGATGCAGGATTAAAATATTTTTTTAAAAAATTGTAGGTTTATTATAAATTTGAAATTTGATTGATTATGGGGTAATAATTGTTTCTTCTGTAAAATTTTCTCTAAATTTAAAATTAATTTTTCTAAATGATCGTTGAGTGAAAAAAAAAAAAATTAAATTTCTAAACTTGCAAAAGTCA
>Ga0302186_10000992_pt1 | contig 24432 bp, 14 predicted proteins | sample II_Bog_E1_2_FD_198782 | JGI IMG/M metagenome (GOLD analysis project Ga0302186, IMG submission 198782) | Peat permafrost microbial communities from Stordalen Mire near Abisko, Sweden - II_Bog_E1_1 | ecosystem: Environmental > Terrestrial > Soil > Wetlands > Peat | place: Sweden: Abisko...
TTCAAAGTTTAAAAAACCCCTTCTTTGCTCTAAATAAATAAAGAAATTCATTAAAAAAAAAAATAATTGATTTCAAATGAATTCTCATTTTTAATTTCAAATTTGTCTTAAAATTTTATAAATAATCCTTTTGAAATCAAGAACTTTATGGAAAATAAAAACAAAGTCAAATCAACTGAAAGCCCTGAAAAACCAGAAATGGACCATCTTAAGCAAGATTTTATCTTAAACCCACTTAACAATGAACCATCTATCCATAAATGGTTTAGCTCCAATATTTTAAAATTCCTTAAATTTCTCTAATAAAGCTTCTTGGATGATTTAGAAATGAGTTACAACAACGACAATATAAACTACCAAAATATCGGTTCTAATCCATTTCTACGTCAAAACTCTCAGGATATTTATAATGAAGGTAAAATTCCAGATGAAAGTTTTCATTTCCAGGGTTTTTTCCAAAATGACCCGAAACAAATAAATAATGTTTCACTCAACGACGGCTTGAATAATCATAAGAAAAACATAGAATCACCCAAAAAAACCAAGAGCATCAGCAAAATTAATCATATTGAGAAAAACATTAAAAAAAAGCCAAAGGACCTACAAAAAAAGTCATTTTTTAAGTTTTTATTGATTTATTTTTTTTAAAAAGGAACGTGTTGATGGATTTGAAAATGAAATCACCGAAAATCAGTATAGATGACTCACAAAATAATGATGATATGTTCTTGGAAGGTCACGTAGATTATACCTCATTGACGGAATCTGGTAAGAAAACAGTTAAAAATCAACATTTATGAAATTTGATTAGAAAAATTAAACTACCATAAACTAGCAAAGAATAGAGAAGCTGCCAGAAACAGCCGAAACAGAAAGAAAATTTATTTCGAGATGTTGGAAGATAAGGTCGTTGAATTGACTGATGAGCTCGACGCGGCCAAAAAGAAGATAAAACTATTAGAAGAAAGCTGTGAACGTTTAGGGTTTCATTCAAAATTTGTATGTTTTTGAATAAAAATTAGTTAATTTTTGAAAAAAAATAAAGTTCCTTGAAATGTTAAATGAAAAAAAGGTGTTATTAGAAAAAATAGCCAATGCCGCTAAAAATAATAATGATTCTGATGTTAGTGTGTTGCTTGAATCATTTGGCGTTTGAATATTGTATATTTATACTTATAAAATTTAAGTCTTTAGTTTAGATTCGGCCCTGCAGGGAGACAAACACTTGCTATCGTCGATTGCCTTTTTGAAAAAACAATAGAATCTCTACTACCTCCTATTTTAAGATATTTGATCTCCATAGCTTCTATCAGTCTGATATATAATATATTAAACAAATAATCATTTTTTTATTAAGATCCGAAAAATGCAGAAAAAAAGGGTTCTTCTGAGTAAATTTTAACTATCTATGATTTTTTTAATTTTAAATTTTGTCTCTCTAGATATCAGCTCCAAAGCATTTATCTTCAAATAGAACCGAAATCATCAATTCCCATACTTCCAAAGCAATTCTTGACCTCAGTCTTAAAATACAAATCGTAGTTTCAGAAGAAAAATAAAAATTCTCTTAAGAACAAATTTTTAGTTTGATTGAAACTTTAAACAACATTAGGAAAGAAATTCGCATTGAAGCCTTAAATATAACTGAAGCTTCATTTGCACTAAAGAAATTTATGACTACCAGACAAGCAGCAAATTTAGTTGTGGCTCTTGAGCAGGAAATCATTAATTAATTTTTATTTTGTTAGAAGTGAAAATAATTTTTTTAGTCAAAGGATCAAACTGTAAGAATCACTTATTAATTTATATAATTTCCTTAGTTTGGATTGCAATTGGATCATGAAGAAGAAGAACTTATAGAAGAAGATGAAATTATGAACACTGACGAAAAAAGTGAAATGATGAAAATGAAAGCCATGGATGAAGCTGTTAAATAAAAGATACCTTAAAAAGACCATAAAAAGAGATTTATTATAATTTCAACTCATTTTTTTAGTACTTTAGTTTTATTAATTTTGGCATAATTTTTTTAATTTCCAAAAAACTTTCAACTTTTTTCTATAATATATTCAATAAATAGCAAAAAGTTTACTTGTATTCTTAAATTAAAAATAAGAAAATATTGATTAGAGGAATTAAAAAAAAAAAAAAAACTGAAAAAGACTTTGATATTAAAAAAAGGATTCGCAAAAAATGGAAATAGCCAAGATTTCAACAAATCCAGCTCTTGAACTTTTCTCAGACCTCCTTTCCAAAAAACAAAGAAAATCCAAACGTTCATTTCAAGAACATCGTTCTTTCGGTTTCCTTCTTATTTTGTCTGAATAACATTTTCTTAATCAAAATCAAGCGATTTTCCCAATTTTTAAAGGAAATTCAAACGGCCGATGTTTTTATGAGTCCTCTGAAAATAAGATAATATGTTCAATGTTCTAATCTTTCTACATTTGCCATCTTTCTAATTATTCATAGTTTAGGACCATTGCATTCTAAAAAATCTACCTCAAAATTTGATTGTGATCTCGAGATCGAAATCAACACTTTTCCCCAAAACCAATCTCCTGAAGAACTAAGCCAAATAAAAAACGATTTAAAGCATATCCTTTTGAATTTAGTGCTGATTTCAGAATATCCAAAATCTATTATAAGTCTCAGCTTTGAAATTATCCAAAGCAATGGTCCTTTTTTCGCTCATCTCATTAATTTGGCATGTGTGGCCTTAAATCTCGCATGTATTAAAACTACTGATATGTTTTCTTCATGTATTTGTGTAAAAATGATTAGTTTTTTCTATTTTTATTAAGAAATTTATAAAAAGGCTTTCTTGGATAATAAATCTAATGAAGGAATGGTAGATCCGGATGATATGGAGGCGCAATATTTAAGAAATCAATTAATTTTAGTGAAAACCATGAAGAGTGGAAAAATCGTTTTTATGAAATTTCTTGGGGATTTAAATATTTCACAATTCGAAAAGGTATGGTTTTTTACCATTTTTGATATATATTTAATTATGCAAATAGTTTCTGTCTTTGGGGATCAATACTTGTCAGGAAATAGATAATAATCTGGTGAGTTTTGTGAAGAAAAACTTAGAAAATGATGAGTTAAATATAAATTAGCGAATTTAAAATCGGATTTTTGCCTATTTTAAAACAAAATTTAAAAATATAAATCCCAAAAAAATGGAAAAAGCCCATTTTGATAAAACTCCTTCTATGAATTCAAAGTTTTGGTTCTATAATAAAGATTCAAAAAAAAATTAATTTCCACTAAAGAAAAATCATCCAGAAGAAAGAAATCAAAGAATTAACTGAACCAATTCGCACACTATATGTGAGAAAATTTTAAAAATGATAATTTTTGAGGGTTTTTCCATAGTTATTAAAGAATGATGATTTCAAAGACATCAAAATTGAGGCTGTTAAGAAGTTGGAGAATCTCATCATATTTTTCCCTTTTGAAAAGTATGTTTTTTATATCAAATAAATGTTTATATTTAAAAGACCAAATGATGAAAAAATCAAAGATGAAGTTTTGGAAAATTTTGGTCTCATGGTGAAAAAATTCGAAAATTTGCATTCCTTTTGCTTTTTTCTTACCAAGTAAATAAAAATATTTTTTCATAGATAATTTTTTTTAAAAGCCAAAATGCTGTTTCCATTAAAACTCTTCAAAACTTCTTTTTGCAATTTTCAAATATTGGGAAAGTTTTCCTTGAGGAATTGCATGTTATTAATATAATTCATAGAATGTACAATTTTCAACAGATTATTCAGAAAATATTTTTTAATATAATAGGATCAAAACTAGTTTGGAAGAAGTAGAGATTTTAAATTCTCTCTTAACCAAACTTCCATATCTTTATGTTTTGAACTTTACGTTCCTCAAGTAAAAGAAAAAAGAATTTTTATTGAAAAAATATGATTTTTTAGTTGTAATATTGAAAAACTAATGTTTCAAAGATTGATCTCAGGGGATTTCCGTAATTTGAAAGAATTGACCTTGATTTTCGATTAGTAAAATAAAAGTGATTTTCTTTATTTATGTCATCATAAAGCAATATGAATTTGGAGCTAAATAAGGAAATTTTGGAGAATTCATTGTTCAAAATTATTAACAGAAGCAAGAATTTGATTTCCGTATTTCTTAGTTTCAAAGATGCGTATTCCATTAAATTTATTCATAATTTTGTAAATATATAAAATTTCATGCTTTATAGGAAAAAAGTGCATATAGACCCCTTTTGTGAGTTCATCAAACAGATAAAAACACGAAAAACTCATAAGAAATTGATAAAGTTCGAATTAAGCTTCGGATCGTAAATTTCTAAGAGTTATTATTTTTTTAGAATTTGATTTTAGAGTCAATGAGTTTGAAAGAGGGAAAAAACTGCTTTTAAAACAAGAACTGCAGAAATTTAAAGATGAATACCTCCAAGAAAATAAACGAAAAATGTATGAAAGCTTCACGTTTCATCATTACTTGATCAAACAAAGGAAATTCTTTAAAAGAGAGGAAATAATCTCTGATTTTAATGAATTACTTTAAATGAAATTTTATTATTTCATTTTTTATTTTATTTTTTTTTTTTCAATCTGAAAAATTTCTTTTTAATTACCAAAAAAAAAAAGATTTTGCGAAACACAACAAAAAATTTAAAAAAAAAAATGGTTTATGTAAATAAAAAATTCCTTTAGCAAAAAAAAAAACCAAATTTGTTTTTTCTATTAATAATAAATAAAATCCTTTTGTTTTAAATAAAAAAAAATAAGAAAAAACAAAACAAAAAAAAATACAAACAAAATGAAAAAAAAAAGAAGAATTTATTTTCAACTTCTTAGCTTTTAAGTAGACCTAGTTCCTCCTCTGAAATGGCAAGCAAATCCTCAATTTCCGTGATTTTCATTGCCATCTCCTGCGCGAACTTTTCTTTCAAGCTATTTCCATTAGAAGAGCTCTTCATTTGGGCTTTCAGGCTTTCCATTAGAATTTTTTTTTCCTTGAGCTCCTTTTCAAATTCTGACACAACGAATTTCTTCGTTTCTTTAGTATCTGAATTTTTCCTCTCTCCAAGATCATTGGTCAGTTCTATTAATTCATTAGGTTGAAGCGACATTTTATTGACCATCGACTCATTCATGAGAAAAATCAAAGAGTTGGATGTTGACTTATCGCTCATAAACTCATGTTGTTTCAATAAAACCTCATTTTCTAGAATAAGCGTCGTGTTGATTTCATTTTCCAATTTTAGTTGTTGCTGCAAAGTGCCTTCCCTAGCATAAAGTGCCTCCAGTTTATTTTTTCTCATAGATATTTCTTTTATCTGAGCTTCCTTCATTTTTATTTCATCATCCAATTTTCCTTTTAATCCATTGAGTTCTTCAACCCTCTTATTTATAGCATCATTTCTATTAATGATTTGATCATGTTCTTTTTGTAATCTTTCCCCTAAGTCATCAAGCACTGGTTTCTCCCTATTGATTTTCTCCAGATTCTGCTCCAAACTCTTGATCGCTTGAATTACCTCATTGTTCTCGCTGATTTTCTTCTTGATCCCTTCATCTAATTTATTTTTCTTTGCCTTCAACTCCGCATAAATTTCTCTTTTTTTTGTTAAATTCCCCTTGTTTTCTTTTATTTTTTCCAACACTGTTTCACTCCCCCCTTCCAATGAAATCCTCTTGACCTCCGCCGCCTCCTTCGATTTTATCAATGTCTCCAAATCCGCCCTCACAGCAGCTATTTTCTCATCGATTTTAAATATTTCATTTTCATTCTCCTGATTTTCTTTCTTTGCATTTTCATTATTTATCATAGCCTGTTTCCTGGCCTTAACCTCTTCCTCCAGTTTCTTCAAATTACCAACTAATTCCTTCTTTAATGTTAACAATTCTTGGTCATAACCCTCCTGTTTCCTCTCTTCAACATTCACTAATTCTAATGATTTTGAATATAAAAGGGTGAGCTTATCTGGAGTAGCATTTTGGAACTCGTCCAAATTAAAGAGACTCTCTGTGGAAAGCAGTTTCCATAGCTTCTGCAAAGATTCGATGAGATTCATAAAGACGAGCTCGTTTTTCACTCGGTCGGAAATCTGATCTGTCATTTCGATGATGAAATGGTTTGAATTTTGTTGATTTGATTCAAAATTAACAAAGTCAAACTATAATTTTTTTTTGATTATTTTGATTTTTTTTTTATTATTTTTGATTTTTTTTGTTTTGACTTTATTTGATTTTTTTTTTGATTTTTTTGACTTTTTACAAATTTTTATAAATTTTTATTTTTTTGATTTATTTTTATTTTTTGGTTTTGATTAATTTGACTCCCAAAAGCCAAAAAACGTAACTACATAATGAATTTGCAAATTAATCTCTATTTCTATATAATTCAATATTTATGAGATTTTTTTAATTTTATTAATTCATTTATTTATTTACAAGCCTACTTTTCCCCTTAATTTCCTTAAACTCCACTTGAAATCCTTCACATTTAAAAATGCCATGGCTGCCACTTGCCTTTAAATTAAAAAATCTAACAGTTGATTTTTGAAAAAAAACTACATGCTTTTCACTCTAAACATATTGACATATTATGCATGATGTTCCAAGGCTATGGTGGGCAAAAATTTTGGGAAATTTAAAAATAACATACCTCCTTGATTTTTGCAAATTTTTCTTGTGTTTTTTTTTGCAACCATCGTAGGCCCATCTGAGAAAAAAAGGGGCGTTTTTTTTAAATTTTATTGAATTTTTCATTTTCTGTTTGGAATTTCTTTTACTCTGGAAATGGGAGCTCAGGCTTCGAACTTATAGAAATTATTCGACTCTTGGGCTTTTCTTGAGCCTGGAGGTGAAAATTGTTTATGGGATCGATTAGTTCATTGTTTTAAACGTGTATGATGATTTTCATTTGGAAGGAACTATAATAATGGCTCGGAAAATAAAGCGTATAAGATATGTTTTTAATATATTTTTAAAATGTCTGATCTTGTCATAGTTTAAATAGCGTTTTTTTCTCAAAAATATATAATAATAAAATTTCCGATCCCTCTATCACCATAACTTAGGAAAATTTTCCTATATTGCTGAGATCACCTCATTTTTCATTCCCTGCAATTTTCAACAAATTTTTCACCCCCACATAACAATCCCTCACGAAAATGATTCAATCTAACGTCTCTAAAATCAAGGTTTTTATCTCCTTTTTGGTTCTTTTTCCTTAAAATTCTATTAGACTTTAGAAAAATCCTCAAATCCTGAAGACATTGAGATGGTTTTCAATAAAAACAAAGCTAGAGGCTTCAAATACCTCAAAATCTCAAAAGATAATGTAAAGCTGTTGGAAGACTGCTTTTCTCAGGTATTTTTTAAGAAATTTATGTTTATGGGAATTTCTACGAAATGCAGCCCAATTTTTAAACCCGGGGTTTTTTAAATGGATTTTTTGAAATTTGAAAAAAATGGATCAGAAGCAATAAAATAGTCTTTTTGTATATGAAAAAAAATGGGAGCTTTTTTTTCATGGAAAAATAATACATATTCTCAAACTATTTTGAAATTATTGGCGATGAAAAAGCGCCTAATAAAGATTTGATATAAAACGATTTGATTCGTGAATTTTCGCTAAAAATTTTATCAAAATCTGTCAAAAGTATCAATTTTTTTAAATTTAGGATAAGTTTTTTTTTAAATTTCCTAGAAATTCCTTATTAAAATTTAAAATCATTTCATCATGTGTTCTAATCTCTATACTTTCTAATAGTCGATTTATCCCTCAAAGGAAACCTATTGTGATGTGGCTGCCATTACCAAATTGCCAGTCACAAAAATAGAAAATTGGTTCAAATTTCAAAGGAAAAAACATCTTGGAGTTTCCGAAAACATCAAATATTTGGTATGATATAAACATTTTTCTTTTTTTAAACTATAACTTTGGAAAAATTATTCATGCTAATTATTTTCTCATTATAGAAAAGACGTATTTTAAAACCTGAAGAAGAACAAGTTCTAGAAGAACATTTCCGTGATAGTCAGAACCCGAACTACGAGACCTTGAAAAAACTGTAATTTTATTATTATTTATTATACTTTTTCTTTTTATCATATATTTTCTTAATTTTTTTGGAATTTTTTGGATTTTTTTCTTTGTTTTGATTTTTCTGACTTTTTTTAAATTTTTTTATTAAATCCCCGCACAGAGCAAAAAAAATTAATTTTTCTTCCAAAATCTCATAATAAAGCTAATTCTTTATAAAATAGTGCTTCCTTGCTTCAATGTAAAAAGAAACAAGTCCGAAATTGGTTCGCTTATCGCAGGAAGAAGCTCAACAAGCTACGCAGGAAACACAGTGGTCCTAACCGTCAGAAGATCTTTTCTTCGGCCACCTATAAGAAGGAGAACAAAGCTGATAGTTCTTCCTTAGAATCCAATAAAATATTCCTGGAAGATAAAAATTCCACGTCTTCCACTTCAAATCAAAACGCCAAGAAGGAGCTTTCAAATAACGAGTCCTCCGAAAACAAAGGCAATTCATATGATTCGCAGACGAAAACGGAACTCACAGCCACTTATGCCATGAAAAATAATGCGATTAATGTCAATAATTCCCAAGATGAGAACAATCTCACTCAAAATACAGAAAACATGGATCAAAAAATTACACGCATGAACACTGCCAACCAACAGATCTATTTCACAAATAAGCCTTATTACAACCAGCCATTCAACAACATTTATTATAATAATTCATATAACAACGCGAATCAAGGTCCAATTTTCCTCAATGGATGCTCCAGGTTCGCCTTAGTCCCTTCAAATGTTAATTTTGGCAACAATCAATTCAGAACTTACAATATGCTAGTACCTATGAACATGGGCAATATGACCAACATAGGCAATATGACCAACATAGGCAATATGACCAACATGGGCAATATGAATAATATGGGCAATATGAATAATATGGGCAATTTGGGATATTATCCCATGATGACCATGGTTCCAGGAGCACAAAACCAGCTAAAGATGGGCCAAATGGGAAACCAATGGCTCGCTAATGTTTCAAATGAAAGGAGCAATAGCGGAATGGGCATAAATGACATAAAACAAAATGATATGAGCACGATGAACCCAAGTGATATGAATCGATAAAGGACTACTTTGGGAGAAATTGGTTTAATAAAAGAGACCATAAATGTTTATAAAAGGCCATCATATCATTTAATGTGTTTATTTTTATTCAATTTTTTTTTTATCATTATTTTTTTATTTTGCTGAAAAAACTCTTAATTTGTCTTCTTTTTTTCTTTAAAATACTCTAAACTTTCAAACTCAATGAAGTTTTTAAAGAAAAATAGATCTTAACACATCAGACATACATGCATATATATGTAAACTACTCCTTTTTTATGTCTTGGGCTTTCTTATTAGAAAAATTACTGGGGTCCTTCACCACATAGACGATGTATATCACCACAATCACATTGACCATGAAAACTGCGAAAAACGCTGCGTACATCGTCGCCTTATCAAAAGTCAAATAATTTGTCAAAAAAACTATATAATTTAGAAAAATTTTATGATTTTTGCAAAAAGTAAGAGTCGACTTCTGAAAAGAAAAAAGCCTCCGACTGGAATTATCGCCAAAAAGGTCACAAAGGTCAAGAAAACTGTGAATTGTTTGGAAGATGGAAAAACAACGTTTCCTCTATGAAACAATTGATATTTTAGCATTTTTTAAACAGAGATTTTCACTTACACTGTAAATCCTGAGGGTGGGGCTTGTTTCAAAGGCGCTTTCACTGTTGATTCTTCCTTGGTTTCAATCATTTTAAAGGATTTTTTATATAATTTATGGGATTTTTAAATGAAAAAACTTGAAAAACAAGAAAATTTTGTTTTTTTGTTTAATTCTTAATGAAATTATCAAAAAAAAAACTGAAATTTATAATTCTTAGCAAACAAACATCGACCAAAAAAGCTTAAAAAAAATATTAAATCCCGCTTTTGTTGTTATTTTTATACATTTTCTGGTTTTCCTCGAATTTCTTGGCCAGAATGTCGCAATTCCTCATGCTTTTGAACAAAAAGTTCATGCTATCATATCTTTGTGAGCAAGGGTTCTCATTTTCCGAGTTTTCCCATAAATTTTGGGGTAAAGTCAATAAACGATCGCCTTTTTTATTATTTCCATTCGAATTCTCAGCAAAAATAGTCATTTTCTTCTGTTCCTTTTTCAAAGTGCTCTTATAACTATTTTCTTGATTGATAGTAGGGATTTTTGGCGATTGCATTTCGAGCCTTTTGGCATGTAAGACGCTATATTTATCATTTTTATTCAATCTTTCAATCAAATCTTCGAGATTATCTTTTTTTTCCTTTTTTTTTTGGAACATCAGCTCGTTTTTCTGCAAATGTTTATTATTTTCTTGCAACGGGCTCAAAATTTCCTCACAAATCAATTGGCTTTCTGGGTCATTGGATTTGGAGTTGGTTTGTGGTGTATGGATATTGCTGATATTAAGGCTTTTGTTTTCATGTGGTGGTAGTTCATTTAAGGAACTATAGATATTAACCATTTCTTTCTCTTTCGAACAAAGGCCTTTTTTGCAATGGTCTAGGTAAAAGTTCTTGGCAACGAACCTTTGGCAGCTTTTGCATTGGAATTGAAGCGTGTTTTTGAATGTCTGTTTATATTCCTTGAGCTTGAAGATCTTCTCTTTGAGGCCTTTAGTTTGTTCTTCGGTTTTTTCCAAGGTCATTGTCAAAGCGCGGTTGGTTATTTGGATCAATTCGCCTTCTTGGTCATTATAGCTTTTATAATAATAGTTTTCTTTTTTATCTAGAGAAAATATGTATAATCATTGGTTTTATAGATAAATTTTACTTGAGTTTTTAGGCACACTACTGGCATTACTATCATTGAAAGATTTCCGGGAATTTGAATAATAGTTGGAATTGTTTAGGAGATTGGTGTTGATCGTTTTCAGGTCTGATATCTCTTTTTCAAGGAAGGATATTTGCTCAAGAGCTTTCGTTTTCTCAAAGATTATTTCGTTCATTTTCTCAACAATCCCGTTTTTCTCTTGAATTAGCTTGAATTATTAATAGAATTTTTAATGATAATTCGCAAAAATAATCACTCACTAATGAATTTTTCTTCTCATATTCTTTTTTCATAGATTCCGCTTCTTTAATGCTATTCATTGATTCATTGGTTTGGCATTGGCTGGATTTTTTCGTTGATATGTTCTTTTTTTTCAATATTTGTAATTGATTTTCCATTTCGAAGCTTTTTTTCTCCAGGGCTTCTTTTTCAACAGAAAATTGCTTCTTTTTATTCTGCAGTTCTTGTTCCAACATTAGGATTTTCTGTTCGCTGAGTCTATTCATGTTTTTCTTTAGATTATTGATCTCATATTGATAATTATCCAGACACGTCTTTAAAAGCTTTTGATGGAAATTCAAGATCTCAGGATCCATTAGCTTATTATTCTATTATATTTAATGGAAATTAATATGTTTTGAAGGATTTTATATACAATGAAATATTCTTGAAGACTATTATATTCCTTTAAGCAATCTGATTGATTAAAATCAAGATTTTTAAAGACTCTAAGCTTTTCCTCAAGAAAAAGGCTGGCTTTTTTCTAAAGAAATTCCATTTTTATTAGGAAAAATCAAAAATTTTTACTTGGACTTTTTCATTCATTAGGGCTTTCAACTCTTTATTTTGAGTCTTGAGAAAGTCTTTCATTTTATGCAAAACCTCCTTCAACTCATGCTTTTCGCATAAACCCATTAAATTCTTTCTTAGCCTATCTTTCACTTCATTTTTCACTCTTTCCCCATGTTTTTTTATCTCTTCTCGTCCAATCTCCAGAGTCTTGAATTTATCATATTCTATCTCAACAAAAGCCATACATGCTAGAATGCAATTTTAATAATTTCCCAATAAATTTTCTATTAAAAATTATAAAAAACCTGACAAATTCGAAGTCATTTGACTTTTGCACAAATACACCCATGTTGATTTAATATCAGGGATCTTCTCTCCATTAATCACCGTAATGAATTTTTTACAAAGCTCCAACAATAGACCCGCAGTGAGAATTTTGCCGTTAATTTTCTTGGGTTTAATTTTTGAAAAAATCATTGTTCTAGCTTTAGTGATTTGTTCAATGAATTCTGGGCGGAAATGTGTTTCATCCAAAGCATCCATTTTTTGTAGATCCTTTTCATTGGCCACAGGTCTAACCATAGTTAAACAGTCTCTTTCTGCGAATATATCTCGAATAATTTTCCTGGTCTTGTTTTTCGTTTCATTCATCTTGTTATGATGTTCCAAGGCCTTTTCTAAATATTCTTTATTGCTAATGTTTTCTCCTTCGGTGTTTATCATTTGCAAGGCGAAATCTCTCAACACCCAAAGGAAACTAGGAAAAATTCCAGAACTCTCACCTTGTTTCATTATTTCCTGTCCAAGACTCACAATCAAACTCAAAGAATTCAATGAGTTCTCATCAATGATTCCAAGACTGTTATAAATGAAAAATGAGCTCAATAACAATGAAAATAAGCCTATTCTCGAGTTATGACTCAAATTCTGATCGATCCCTCCAAAGCCTTCAGTGTCTATCAATAGAACCTTAATATCATTTGAAATGTCAGGGTTCTGATGATGTAAAGGCTCGTTCCATAGCCAGAGGCCTTTTGTACAGGGGTTTATGCTGGGACCCACAGTAAAGCCTTTACCATTGGTCTTATTAAGTAATACTCTGTTGATAAAGAAGCTTTTGCCGGTTCTATAGTTTCCTACAATGGATAGAACAGCAATGGGCGTTTGGGATATAGAGGAAAGGAAGGATTCAGTTTGGGGCGTCAGCTGGAAACCAAGAGAGGGGGAGTAGGTTATAAAGGGGATTGAGGACATTTTGTGGAGCGAGTGAGAAGGAATCCGTTTGTTTGAAAAATTTTAAATTTTTTGAAATTTTTCAGTTCTTAAGAAAAAACATTTAAAAGAAAATTTTCTTTGATAATTTCATTTCGAACTAAAATTCATGAAAAATTGGTGTTAAAATGTTTATAAATTTTGTTGGAATTTGAAATTATTAAATATTGTTTGAGGAAAACCAGGATCTATAAAAAAATTAAAACAAAAGGATCCTTCTTGGCTTGACCCCATAAAAAAAAAATTGTTTGATTTTTTAATATCTAAAAAAAATGAAAACAAAAACCTTAAAAAAAAATTCATGGTTTTTTCATCTTAAATTATCTGTTTCCAAACATTTAGTTATATTTTTTCTTAATTTTATTTGAAACGTGGGATATTTATGAAAGTGCCTTGAACAAACTCAGTTACCCTCTCGACATCAATAGAGAAACGAGATTTTTCGAATTATAAAAATTGACGGCAATTCCACCAGATCATTTCTATTGAAGAACTTAAATCTATCTATCCTATCTGTCACTAATTATAAGAAAACCTGAAAGCATCCAACTTCTTAACAGGGGGTTTCGGTAAAATATTTAACGCCTTATTATATATATTATATCAATTATGAAACAAGTGAGATGCATTTGGAAAAATTTGAAAACATAAGTTTTTTCATTTTCAACAAAAAACGCCATTCAACGATAGATTCCCAAAAAAATATTAATAACTTTTTCAAGCTCTTTTTTTGAAAATCCATTTTTTTGATTCCGAATATGAATCGAATTTTTTTTATTTTTCCTTTGTTTCATATTTTTAAATTCATTTCAATTAATTTCCATTTTTCCAAATTTTTTTTAAAATTATGTTGTTATTTATAAGCCTTCCTATAGCATTGGACAAGCTTTTCTCCAATTCCATGTTGTTCCCCAATATTCCTTAGAAGTTCCTCACTTACCATTTTGGTTAACAATTCTGCTCCATTGGCAATATCGTTCACATCCAAAAAAGCACAATTACCCCCAGTGCACTCTGAGATCTCTTTGAAATTAGTCTGGGCCATCTGGTCAACATAATATCCATGTATTTTGATTCCTCGATCTCTCAATTTGTGCATCTCTTGCACATAATTTCCGGCTTTATCAAATTTGCTTTTCTTCCAATATTTTTTACCGAAATCATTCTTTTTAAAAACAATTTCATCATCTGAATTCGCAGGAGCATCGCCTATCAAAATAATTTGCGAAATTCCAAATTGAGTACTAGCTTCATTATTTGCATGAAACAACCCGATTTCTAATGCTTCATTTCCCCATCCTCCATCCACATCAATTTTCTTCATAAACGCCCATAAATTGGTAGGTTTCGTTTCCCAAGGGGAATGTTCAAGAATCTCGTTTTCTTTGCTATTATAATTTCGATAGACTGCAAATTGCAACGAAAAACAATTTGCATTCAATTTGTTTTCTTTAAGAATTCCAGCGGTTCGTTCGAACATTTGGAAAACCGTAGTTTTGGCTTTTTCCAATAAAGAGGACATTGATCCAGTTGCATCCATTAGAATCAAAGTACGACATTCATTCACAGTGACTGCTGGACCTAAATTTTCGTTTTTAAGAAAAGTTTCTATTGCTTTTTTATCGTCTTTTTCCATATTTTCAAGAAAAGCTGTCGATGCATTATGTTTTTCTTTTGCAGTGGCTACAAATTTCTTATTATTCAAGTATTCATCAATGTTTTTTTTATTTCTTTTTTCATTCAAAATGACATAAAAACTTGATTTATTGCTTATGTCTAATTTTTCCGCTCCCATAAAATATTCCAAGTCTTTCTCAAGCAATATCATAGAATATGAGCCTTTATCACCTTGTCTTGCAGTTCTTCCTTTTATTTGAACTTCTTCTGAAAGAGTTTTGGAAAAAAATGTTTGGATGACATGCACTCCGCCTTGCACCCCGACTTTATCATCTCTGCACACGAAATCTGTTCCTCGACCGAAGGTCCTTGTTATGAGAGTAATTTTGTTAGTCATGGTAGCCTGTTTAACAATAATGTCTTTTTCAATGGAAGTGTTTTCTTCTGAAAGCAGTGAAGTTTGTTTTTGCAATTGGTTGTATTTGTCATATTTATAAAAAGCCATCATGTTTGTTATGTCTTCAAATACGACAATCACTGCTCTTTTGCTTGAACTATCATTGATGCCACTTAATCTATCATTTATTTCAGTAATGATTTCATTGAAATAATCCTTGTCATCGCAGATTTTTATGTGTTCTTTTTGATTAAAACTCAGCTTGTTTTTCCCAAAAACTGATGGACAAAAGGTTTGTTTTTTGATGCCATATTCAGTTAAAATTACTTTCTTTTCTTCTTCATTAAGTGTTTCTAAGGTTCCTGTAACCCCCAAGATGAAGTAAAAATTTGGTTTTAAAGGGAGATCTGCATAGGAAAAATTGCCACAATTAATTCCAATTGACATGAAATTATTAATATCATCAGATCTTTGAATGTTACCTTTAAGAATTTCATCCATGTAGGCGAAAAATGTCTTATAACCCATCACACTATTATAAACCAGATTGTCTTGTTCCTTGTATGCAATTCTGTTATCTTTTACAATATATCCATGTGATTCAAATGATTGGACATCACAAATCATCATTTTGACGGCTTCTTCTAACAAAGAAGACCATGTTTTGAAAAATTCTTGGCATTTTTTGTATTGGTCTAAATTTTTCACATAATTCAAAGTCAGGTTATTCATCCTTGAATCCCATATGTATTGCATTAATTCATTAATCGAATTATCATAGACACTTGCAGAAGGTGTATATAATTGTCCATAAAAATCCTTGCTGAAAAAGACATCCACCTCATCAATCAACAGGATTCTGGGTTTCATGGGATCATCCTTTCTTTTGTTTGCCTCATTACCTTTGCCAGAAATTAAGTTTGAAACTATCTTTCTAATATCTCCCTTTTCATTGATAACCCTCTCACATAGGACATTAAAAGTACCATAATGGATGTCGTTTTTTATATCCAATTTCTCAAATAACAACAAAAAACTGTTATAATCTCTCTCGCTTAAATATTGACTATAACAGGCGCAACTCACATCAAAACCAAGAAGAGCAAAGATACTCGATGTAATCGCTAATGTCAATGATTTTCCCTCTCCTGTTCCAATTTGAACAATGTTATTTTGTAGGGTGTTTTTCTCATCTCCTGATCCGAAAATTCTTAAAATAGAAAGGACTTGAGCACAGTGCGGTATAAATAGAAAATGTTCTTTTGATTCTTTCATCTTATCAAGTTCCAAATAATTTCCGGCATTTAATAATGTCCATATTGCGAAAACATATGCCAAAATTATATGGATCTGATCTTTGATATTTCCAGTCCATTTAATTTCCCTTTCTTTCTTCTCATTAAACAATCGATCTGAAAAGGCTCCCCACAATCCGTTATTTCCCAACCCTATGGTTAATTGTTTGAGCTCATCAATGACTTTATCGATATTGATATTTTTTCTTAGATTTTGTTGTATTATCTCCTTGTTCTTTTGCTCGTATTCCCTATATTTTATCAATAATTTATCTTTTTTGAGGAAGTTGCCAGTAAGATCATTGATTACATCCTCTATTGAATATTTTGGGATTTTTTGATTATATAACCCGATTTTATAACCTTTGAAAATCTGATGTTCATCAGTCAGAAATTTGCCATCTTTGTAATTTTCTAGACAAAGTCCTAATTCTAGAATGGCTTGTTCACCACCACAATCTCTTTTATATTTAGCCAACACATCCTCAATATTTTTGTTGGTTTTTTCCTTTAGAAAAAAGAGGTATGTTGCAATCACTTTCATATGGATTAATAACACTGCTAATTTCTCACTCTTTTGTTCACAAATGGCAATTTTATATAATTCATTGGCTTTTTTTGCTATTTGGTTTTTTATTTCATCAATGCTTTTTTCGAGACCTTTGTCAGAACTCCGCAAATTTTTGAAAATTATCTGTATTTTAGTTAATTTCTGATTAATTTCTACGCAATTGACCTCCTCCAGTTCATTTTCAATCAAGGAAAACAAGTCTTTTGTTAAATTGGTAATTGCATAATTATCCATCTCATTTAATTCATTAACCACATTGTTGATTTTCTCAATAAATGGCTTGAATTCAATAGCTGCTTCCTTAATGATGTCTTTTTTGATTTTGATTTCATAATAAAAATCTTCCGCCTGTTTATCATTTATAAAATCTTTTTCCATGTTTTCGACTTTAATTTCTTTTTCAAGTTTTCCCAGTTTTTCTTTAACAATTTCAACAATTATATTAAATTGCAATGTTTTTTTCAGTTCTTTGATTTGATGCACTTCATCAATCATGAAATTCGAAGAAAAATTTGGAAGTTTTTGTAAAGAAGCTGATAAAAGAGCATCCCAATTCTTCGCGAATTCAATACAACATTTAATTTGTTTGCAATTGAATTGTTGATCAGACGCAAATTTATTGAATATCTCGAAATTTTTATCATAATTTTCCTTAATTTGAATTAGCAGATTTTTCACTTTGAGTTGGAAATCATCAAAATATTTAATCAAAGTTTTGGAAGAATCATTATTGATTTCTTTTATGCTTTCAAACAAAAATATAAAACAGCCCAATATTTGATCATTCGGTTCTGTAAAAGAAGCCGAATCGCGATCGAAGAATTGTTGCAAAAGCATGATACAATCTTGCAACTTATTAGAAAGATCATTTTTTAAAGTGAGCCTTTGTTTTTCAATTTCAAGCTTCATACTTTGTTGAAAAATTTCCAAGATTTCCTGTGTTGTTTTTAAAGTTTGAAAGAATTTGGTCACCTTATTTTCTGACATTTCTTTTATAAGCGAGTTATATTTCGCTTTCAATCGTTCCATTACAAATTGGAAAATATTTGCCTTAATTTCAGGTATCTCTACATTTTCGGCATAAAATTTATGGATCTCTTCAAAATTCTCAGAAGAAAAAAGCTCACTTAACCTCTGCGTTCTGTTCTCAAAAGTCTCAGTTTCTTCTTTCGAAACATCCTCAATTAAGGCAATCAAATGCGTTTTTAATGTGTTTTCAATGTTGCTCTCTATATTTTTGGTGATTTTCTCTATATAATATTTCAATTTTTGAGTATTCATAGTCTCTCGCGCTTCAGATAATTGTGATTGAAGTTTGCTGATAATAATGGTTTCAATTTTTTCCAAAGTTTCATTATAAAACTTATCTTTCATTTCTTTTAAATTATTTAAATCTTTTCTCACATCTTTTAATATTTTCAAATCGGCGAACTTCAAATCGTCATATTTTGTTACGAGGGAATCTATGACTTCTTTTTTTCTTTTAGTCAATTTAGCGACATTTTCATTCGTTGCTTTGAGTGTGAAACTTTCAAAGATTTTGATCAAACCAACAATAAAATTTATATGATTTTCGAAATCTGCAAATTTATTGATTTCCAGTTCATTCATTTCAATATTATTTAATTTCGTCTCGATCATACTTTCTAATGATGATTCAATGTCTTTTTTGGCATCTGAAAATACAGTGTTAATTTTAAATTTCTTTTGTAAAGGGACACTAAGATAAATGGTTGCCGATTCTAAATTTTTAGTAGAATTTTCAATTTTCTTGGCTTTTTCTAAGGATCCCAAATAATTTTTTTTTTCAATAGGAAATTCTTCCTTCGATTCTTTTTTTGTTTCTCTGATCAACCGATTATAATTTTTCTGCAATTGGGATTCAATATTTTCTAAAGCCTGTTTACTAATGGCGTCATTTCTTTGGCCCAAAATATTCATGATATCGTTTAATGAAGCAAAATCATAATCAACTAAAGCATTCAAGGCTCTTTTCTCGAGATCTGGCAATTGATCAGTATAATGTTTCTCATTTTCCAGATGAAGCTTCTTAAAAGATGATTTTGATTCATTGGAATCGAAATTCAAATATCTATCCAAATCATATAGATAACTAGCCAATTTTATTTTGGTATAACATTCTTTCCATAGATTTTTGCTTTTAAACGCAATGATTTGGTTTTCTAAGTCAGAATAAAATTTATCTAAACTCACAATCGGATTCTCAATATCATCATTTACATCAGGAATCATTGGAAAGCTTGTGATCTTTTTTAAAACATCGCATAAGGAATTAACAATGGATTCAATTATATCTTCTTTTTTCGACAGAATATCAAAGTTTCTAACTTCATCGAGATCCTTCTTAAAATCTGATAACAGATTCCGATAATATTTTTTCAAATGTTCTCTGAATTCGTTTAATATAGAAATCGCTTTGTTTCTTAAAAAAGTTGGCGCTTGGGTGTTTTCCGTGATTTTTTCTAAATATTGATTAAACAAAATGATCTTTTTAGTAGATATTCTTTCAAAATTTTTTTCTGATTCAGATAAATTTTTCTCCTTTTTATATAATGATTCAATCCGATCAAAAATTGACAATTTTATGTTTTCTTCAAACTCAACTCTAATGATTTCGAAAGATTTTCCCAAATTAGGATAGAAATCATTCAAAAAATTGAGCGATGAAAAGGCTGTTAATAATTCGATTGCCTTTGTAATCTCATCCGGTTTGTTGAAATCTAATTGGATTTCTTTAATCTTAGATTTCAGGTTTTCTGCAAATTCATCAATGCAAGTTTCGATTTTGCTCATCGCATATGATTGCAAATTATCCACATATAATTCCATCCAACTGCAATTTTTCAAAATCGACAAAGAAATTGCAAGTTTTTTCCAATTTAAATTAAGATTTTCCATTTTTTCGCTCAACAAATTTAAATTGTCTTCGACTTCAGAATTTAATTTATCCATGCTTAATTTCAAGATGTTAATGACTGATAAATATGAATCAGATGTTTCAAAAGCCACTGAAGTTGAAATTGATTTGATTTCCTTCATCCGTTTCAAACAAGCCTCAAGATTGCTGAGCAATTGTCGTCTCATAAGATCACTCAATTTTTCATTATTAAACGCACTATTTAAATCTTCTTCTGCTTTTTTGAAATAACTTTTGATGATTCCCAAAGATCTTTGATAAATTTCATTAAATTTTTCAATTGGAATATGATTTTGAAGCTTCATTTCAGACTTCACCTTTTCAAAGGATCCGATTTCTAATTTCAAATTGTTAATATCATTATCTTCGATTTTGTCTTTATTCAGAATCTTCTTTATGGCCATCTCTTTATGTTCGAAATCTTCCAAAAATAATTGCTTTAGATTTGAATAATCTTTTGAGAAATTAACATGTTTTTTCAGGAGGTTTTCAGCGATTTGTAATTTATTCATTTCAGCTCCAAAGTTATTAAAATCCCGTGATGTCAAATAACTTTTAATGGAATTAATCAAGGTGCTTAACTTAATCTTTATTTCTTCAACAGCTAAAGAATAAATTTGTTTATGAATTTCAAATTCTTTTGCAATAAGCTCAACTTTATCTAGAATTTTGATGTTATCCATATCCTCTAACTCATTGTTTTTCATCAGTTCGATTAATTCCTTGGCTTTTTCTGCAAGATTTTGATAAAAGTTTTCTTTTTCTAAAGCGAAATTCAAAAAATGGGCTTTTCTACAAGGCTCAAATTCTTCAGCTCGTCTAATCAAAATTTTATAATTATCAATATCATTTTGTGTTAATTCGCTTTTCACATTGCAAAATCGATTGAAACTACTGATTTCTGAATCATAAAGTTGTTTTAATTTTTTCCCGACAAACGAAACACATTCATGATATTTTTGAATGAAAGAATCTTGATGAAGCATCTCATGAAGGAATTTCAATTTATCCAACCCATAGTTAGCCAACGTGAAATCATTTCTTTCCGCTGCCAATATAATCTGTTTATAATATAATCCTGCCTGTTCATTAAGTTTTGCATTGGAGGAATTCGCAACATAGAAACTAAAGGCTTCTTTTGGACATTTAATGGGAGCGACATTATTGATCTTCCTAATTATTCTTCCTGGTTCCCCATCAAGAGGATCAATTTGAATTCTGTTATCATTAGAGGCACAAAATTGGATTTTCTTCACCAAAGCAACATAACTCTTATTTTGCTTATCTTCTTCGTTCATATTTGTTCGAAAATTCTTTAAAAGTCCCTCTAAATTATTGTTTGTCTTCTTCTCATCGTTCTTGTCTTTGCTATCTTTATTATTGTTCGTCTTCTTCTCATCGTTCTTGTCTTTGCTATCTTTAATATCTTTTATCTTAGTAAACATGAAGAGAAAAGAATCCAATCTTTCCTCGATGTCAGGGATAAGGCCTAAAAGAATATGACATGTCTGTCTCAATCCTTCTCCTTTATCCCCGAAACTGTTGATACTAAGCAAAACCACGATTTTCACTGATTTCGCTTGTCGGATGGCATCAACAACACCAACTCCATTTGCAATGTCAATTTCTGCACTTCTGCTATCTCCAAATCCAGGACTATCGCAAAGAAACATTCTCTCTTCTTCGAGATCATCTTTCAAGACCTTCCTTAGATCTATATCCACAAGGTGAAGATACCTGGTTTCTGATTTCATTTTATGGCTTGATTTAATACCTGCTAAGGGAATTTCAGAATCTATGGTTTCAATTGGGGATCCTTCAATAAAAACCGTTTTTTGGACCATTTTCCTTCCGGTTAAGTAAAGAAGAGTTGTTGATTTTCCGGAACCCGTGGTGCCGATAAAAAGAACGATATCTTTATTCACAATTGTCTTTTCTGCTTCTTTATTGCTTCCTACCAATCTTTCTAATTCATGAATATCAAGATGAGAAAGTTGTTCTTTCCTGAAATTGATCAAAGCATTCGAAGCTCTTTCCAAATCGTCAGATCGAAATTCCCTTGTTATTTTCGATAATTTTTCATCTATTTGAGAACCCACAATTTCTTCATTATCCATTTGTTTCTTTAAGACCAGAAGATCATTTTCATATTCAATTTCCTCATTTGAGACTTTGGCCAATTTGGATTTCAGCTTCAATGTCAAGTTCATCACTGTTTTTTCAGAACAAGCTGGCATTCTCTGTAAATCATCAGCTAAAGTCTTTAATTCCTCCATGAGTTCTACTTCTGCATTGTCAGTTGGTGGGGGTGGATCAACACAATCGATTTCTGGGATCTTTTTTTCATTTTTATCAGGTTTTCGTTGTTTTTCTTCTGGGATACTTTTTACTTTTTTCTGAGTTTTTGGTTGTTTTTTTGAATCTCCTTCTTCTTCTTTTTTCTCTTCTTCCTTATGATCTTTCAATTCAGACATTTGATTATTCATTTTTAGTTGTAATACTTCATATTCTTTTGTTATTTTTTCTAAATTCCTCAATTTTTGTAATTTTTCTTCATGAAGACTTCTTTTTTTAAAGTCTTTGTGTTGAATTCCTTGTAATGCTTTTTGGATTGCAAGTGGTAAGGTATTATCTTCATCAATCTCTAATTTAATTTCCAATTCTTCTTTCAAATGCAACTTTTCGGTTAATTGCTTTTTTATCTGATTAAAATTGCAGGCATTGATGTTTTTTTCTAAGCTAATGATCTCTTGAATAATTTTTGCGAGATTGTGCATTTTTTCCAATTTTTTTTCAAGAATTTTCTTTTTTTTAACATCATCGATTGATTTTATTTTGTTGAGATTCTTGTTTATCATGTTTTCCAAGTCACATTCATTTTCTAGTTCCAATTCTATCATTAATTCTTCTTTAGAGTCTTGTAACTCATCCAATTTTTTCTGTAATTCTGTGAAACTGGAATCATCATCTGATGGGGTTTCCCTTTGTTTTATTTCTTCTTCAAGAATGCTGATATCTTTCATCAATTGTTCCAATATTTTCAACTTTCTTAATTTTTCTTCAGGGACCTTTTTTTTCTTCGGATCTGGATTTGACATAATTTTATCTTGATATTTTTGTATTTCAGCTCGTAGGTCCTTTTCCTCTATCTCAAGACCATACAATGAATCTTCTTTGATATTTAATAACTCATTCAATTTTTTTTTTAATTCTTCGATATTTTTTTTCGGAGGCTTTTGAAGCTTCTTTAATTCCCTTTCCAGGTTGGAAAGTTCCTTTGTAACTTGCTCCAATTCTTTCAATTTCTTCAATTTTTCTTCCAATGCCTTTGTTTTTCTCGGATCTTGAACAGAATTTAGTTTTTCCTTTGTCTTCTCATAGAGAAGCTTAAATCCATCAACTTCCTCTATCTCCAATTGAGCTTCCAAATCTTCTTTCAAATCAGTTTTTTTTTTTATTTGTGCCTTTAATTCTTCAAGATCAGGCTTTGAAGCTTCGTTTATTGAATTTTGGATTGACTCACGCTCGTTTAAAAGTTGTTCCAATTTCTTCAATGTGTTCATTTTAATTTCCAATGCCTTTTTTTTTCGAGGTTCTTCTGCAATGTTCATTTTTTCGATTGTTGTTCCATAGACTTTTAGAAAGGGATTTTCGTCATCGATACCAACTTCTATTTCTAAATCGTCAATGAGATCCGAAAGTTCTTTAAACTTAATTTTTAAATTCTCTAACTTATTTGGAGCATCAATTTCGTTTTTCAATGGCTTGACATCTTCAAGCACATTCTCTTTGTTCTCTGGTTTTGATGACTTTTCTGGTTGGGATTCAATAGCTTTGATTGTTGCTTGAAGAGATTCACATTCGTTTCTTATTTTCTCCAAGGCTTTTAATTTTTCTAATTTCTCCTCATAATTTTTCTTCTTTTTTGGGTTAGCGCTTGAAGCTATAGCATCGACAGTTTTGTGGTATACATCTTCAAAGGTGTTTAGTTCATCGATTTCCAATTTTTCTTCTAGCTCTTCTTTTTCGCTTAAAAATTTGGATAATTTTGCTTTTAATTCATCTGTGTCTGGAGTTTTTCTGAACTCTTGATCTGACATGTGAGAGTTTTCACTTTTTCGATATGAATGAAGAAAAAAGTTTGAGTTTTATATAATCGGAATTGTTTTATTGATTTGCTTTAAATTCAGATCCCTTTTATATTGCTTCCCCCCTATAGAATACTTTTCTAAAGAATTAATTAATTTGATAAGAATTAATTAAGAATTTGATAAGAATTAATTAAGGATTTGATAAGAATTAATAAAAAATCTATAGACTAAAGAATTTATATATATATTAATAACTCTAGATTATCGGCATAATAGTTTTTCAAAATTTAAAGAAATAATTTGAGTTCATAAAATCGCTTCAATAAATATTAATATACAAAAAACATTGTCTCTATAATAATGATTTCCATACCTCCTTTTAAAAAAATCGAAAAAATCATAGACCTTTTATCGAACCGAATTCTCGAAAAAACTCAAAAACTTGAAAATCTTTTTGATAATAGTAATGAAAAGGTTTCAAAAGTTCGAAATCAACTCAAAAAAATCCATCAATACTTCGAATCCTCAATAATTACCTTAAATGAAAAATTAAAATGTTTCGAGCTTT
>Ga0302186_10000993_pt1 | contig 24401 bp, 11 predicted proteins | sample II_Bog_E1_2_FD_198782 | JGI IMG/M metagenome (GOLD analysis project Ga0302186, IMG submission 198782) | Peat permafrost microbial communities from Stordalen Mire near Abisko, Sweden - II_Bog_E1_1 | ecosystem: Environmental > Terrestrial > Soil > Wetlands > Peat | place: Sweden: Abisko...
ATGAGGCAATATTTAGAATACATATTTTAGTATATAATAATATTATATGAGATGTTCAAGATGGTCAGCAACAGAGCAAGGGTCCTGCGAGGGCACATGACGATGCTGCTTATGCCTAAATTTTATGCAGCAAAGGGTCCTCTTTACTCAATTATGAATAAAATTTTAGCTCTTTCCCTCCTCAAAAGTTGTTTTATATGATGGGGATGGTGAGTATACATAATGTCACTTCAAGAAAACCCCAAACTGAAGTCGAAAATCACCAATGATAGTAAAGTATTGATGCTCATAAAATATCATGAATAATAATTAATCTTATTAAACCAATGAATAATGAAATTATCAAGGTGATAAAGCAATTTTGTGATTTGAAATTTGCTCCTTTTTAATTTAATTCTGGAGATCGTAGATTATTTGCTTTGATTCATCATACTTATTATAAACCCACTCAATTTATTCATTCCTCGTCTGAATTGTGTTATTCAGTTCCATACATTCTTGCGCCAAGTCTTATATTTGCTTTTTTAGTTGATTTATTTAATACCTGTGCTAAGCGACAATCTAATCATTTTTTTATTGATTTTTTTATATTATGCTTGCTATACTTTCCAGCTCATCTTCATAATCTAATTTTAACTTTTATCGCTATTGATGAATTCTTTGGATTTACCATGATTTTTTTTATACAACCTCTTTTGCCTATTGAAGCATTATTCTCAATTATGAGCATTGAGCTTCAGCATGCTGTGCTTTAGATTTCTAGCAATGCAATTTCTTCTCTAAATCCTCAATTTCTTTATGTCTTAAATGTCTACTATCTTAAAGCGCTGCCTACGCTTGTTGCTCTTTAAGCTTTATCTCTTAACTCAGCAGTTCAATTTTTTATTAAAGCTTATATTTTTCTTCTTAAAGTGCGTAAATTTATGATTTAGCATACTAATAATCGACAGATATTTCTTAAAATTATCTGGATAGAGTATTTTTATGATTATGCTAGAAAGATATTTCTTTTTGCATCATTTCTGAATCTGACTAGATCTTCTACAAAATTTCCTATTTCTTTTCTAATTCCTATTGCAAATTTTATATTTATTTTTTGGATTTGAATAATTTATCCTCAGCTTTTAATATTTAGAAATGATGTTAATCGATTTATCTTGCTAATTTACTGATTTCTTATTTGAGATTTTATTACTATATCCTTGAACATTCTTTTAATTATTTGAATTTAGCTTGAGAATCTTATATTTATTTATTCTTAGATTATACTTGCTTTGAAAGAGATTGAATTTCCTTTCTCAATAATTAATTAGAGTGACTTTAATTTTATAATTTAATTTTTAGTTAAATTTAATTTTAATAAAGTCGATGCATCTCTATTTATTTAAGATTAACTTCTTTTAATGTTCCCTCAAGATCAACCTTTAGTTTTTAAATTACCAATACATTTTAATTGCTTAAATTAATTAAACCTTCTCTTTCTTTTTAAGCTTCTTTACACTTCTATTGAATGGAAAGATAGTTTGATTTTAACCCTTATATTCTCTACTTTTATTTCTATAATTGTTACATTAGAGCATTATTTTAATGTTGCCACTTTATATTTTAATAAAAACATCTTTATAACTAATTTTGTTTCGAGGCAACCTATTATTTCAATGTATTTTCAATTTATTCTAGTTTTTTAATTTATTTGGAACGTTGATTCAGTATCTTTATTGACCGCTCTCTATCTTTATTATAACTCTTTTATTTCTATAATATCATCTGCTGGTTTGCCTTTTCAATGCCTTCATATTTACTCAATAAACTGCTTTACCATAATGTTAATTGATGAAGTTCACTTTACAACATTTTTATCTTATCAGTTGCTCTTTTTTAAGATTCCTGATAATTTTGATCTTTGGCCATCTTTTATTTTTAAAGCATTTTAATCTGTTATTAAAGCTGCTTTTCATTTTCTCTTTTCTGTGAAATGCAATTTTCCAAATCCTATATCATTCTATTTTTTTCAGAAATCACTAATTCAAAAGCATTTGATCTGTCTTTATATTCAATAATCTCTCTGCTCATTTTCTAGTTTGTTGTCCAGGCTTCTTCCAGGTCTTTTTGCAAGTTTTTCTCTTTTCTTTCGCTCACAATCATTTTTTCCTTCAATTTTTCAAATTAACAAATTTCACGAATTAATTTTTCATTTTTCATCTAAACCTCTCTTAATTGTTGTTGCATTTTCTTCTCTTTATTTTATGCGACCCTAATTTTGTCCCTCAGTATTTCATTTTATTCATAAACTTGCTAATTTTAACCATTGAATTGATTTTAAAAGATAGAGTTATGATTCATTGACATTGTACTGATAGAATTTTGGCTAATTTAGTGATCATTCATATGTAAAAAGGCCATGCTCTTCATTTTTTGCAAAGGATGGACGATTGAATGGATGGATATACTACCGCTTGATCTCACACTTTGAAGAAGTTCTTTCTATGAAATAACATGGAGAAATTAAAAATTACTGGAATACGATAACATAGAGGACTTATCATTGCTTTTTTTCAAAGGAACTATAGCTTTTTTGGCTATTTTTGTGGCGTCTAGTGTGCACATTCCAACCTGAATAGCACTATTTTTGGAGCGAGCCTCCACTAATACTTCTATCTTATTATAAACAATCTTACTAAAGATGGAGAATACTGGGATCGATTGAGGTCAAATTGGCACTCCCATAGTAACTATATCTTTTGATTTATTTCACAAACACTTTGAAAAATCGTCCGGGGAGCTGTTTAGCTTATTTTTTTGCCTTTATAAGGAAGGATTTACTGCTCTGGTTTCGGAGTTCTAAGACAATATCGCATGGAAACTTCATGATTAGATTCAATTGATGAAAAGTCAATATGACCCGAATTTGGTGGCTTTCAGTTTAACTACTTTCCTTCTTGCTCGTTAACATTATAACTTTGATTTATATTTTTCTATAGATCACATGATTATTTTTCAGTATAGAACAGAATATCAAGAGAAAAAATTACCAGCAATTAAAAATAATAAATCCTATTTTTTTGATGAAAAAATCTAGTCATAAAAAGGGTATTTCAAATGATTCATATAAATAAAATTGTGAACTAAAGGAAATACTAATCATATTTGAGGATTGTCCTTAATGGCTTTAAACTTTTTGATAGCGTCCATACTTTTCTATATAGCCGATTTAATACGATTTTGAAGATTTATTCCCTCCTTGTCTGTTTAACTTATTTACTTTAACTCGCTCTATTTTTCTGTAATATAGTTACTTTAATAGGGAATATTTTTCAAACTCTGAAATTTGTTATTGACCTGATAACTTTTCTGGGATGATGGAGTTATATTTTTACTTGGCGAGGTATGGTAAACTTAAGTATTTGGCTCTATCAATTTGCTTGATTTTGGCTGGTAATTTTTAGTTTTATTAACAGAAAATGGTTATTGAGAATTATCTTGCTTCTGAAATTGATTAAACAACTGAGGATTTTAAGATTTTACTTTTAGTTCAAAAGGAGGAGTGATAGTTTAAGGAGCTTCATTGGTAGCTTCATCGTTGTCTAATACATCCATAAACTCTTGCAATATTTTATCACTTTCACTATCAACGCTCATATTCACTTACTGATAATATTTTTATAAGGTTTTCTATTTTTTATTGGTGGGAGGAGAAATTGAAGTATTTTGTTGTCCTTTATTACTGCCAGTGACTTTCGATATCTCTTTGCTGGATTTTTAATTTGTGCTAATGAATGGTTGTTGTATGGCATTTTCACTTGATATATAAGGCTTAAAGATATTGGTAATCTCTCGAATGTAATTAGATCTTAATTTTTACCGATTGATGGTGGAATCCACCACGAAATTAAGATCAAGAAAATATTTGGCTCCATAATTTTGATCCATTCCAATATTTTTGAGTTGGAAATCAATTTTGATGAAGTTGTTTGCCAGGAAAGCTGAAAATTTGATGATTTGGTCTCTAAAATTCTCGATGAATTGATCATTGATATTAGAAATCCAAGTCTCTAATTTGATGGGAATGTACTAAAACAGAAAATGAATGCTGTCTTCTTCCTATAATACTGATTCAATCTTAATCATATTTTAATTTTTAAGCTTTCTTAGAGTTTTCATTTTTTCAAGCAATTTAGATCGTTATTGAGAATTTACTTGGTATATTTTACGAACGAGAACTCTGGTGTTTTAATTGGTGCAATTTTAGCATTCTCCGAATGGATAATTGTCCTACATTATCATGACTATTTGCTTTGGTGGCATTACAAATGCTTGTAATTTATCAATATAAAACCAATGAATTATTAATAAAGGGTTCGCAGATTATGTATAAATAAAAACACAATTATTTTAACATCAATCATTATAATATAGCAGAGGATTTGAATAAATATTGTTTTAATTTGAGTCAAGAGAATATTTAAAAGTAATCTATCGATATCAATTAATGAAATAACTAAACGTTATCTTTGGTAATGCACATTTAGTTGATTTTAATAGCTGTACTGACGCTGAAAATTATGGCAGACTTGAATTATGACTGAGTTTAGTTTTCATTCGATCGATGATAAAAGAAGGAATTTTTCTTTTTCCTTCTTTTATTCGCATTGATTTGAAATTTGAAAATGCTGTCGTTTTAATACAGCCTGAACTTAAAGATGCCATTAATTTAACTGAAGATGGAGACAGGGGTTGAGTTAAACAGGTTTGGGTTTTATTCTTCTCGAGTTTTTTCCACAAAATTGGACTTGGATTTTTATTTTATTCTTTAGTCGGTTTTAAGTGCTATTCTTCTTGAAAAATAGTACTTCTCACAGATTAAACTAAAATTTAGCAGTTCATCTTACGATTTGCTTTTTTACTTTCCTGCTTGATAATTTCCTAGAAAGTCAACTGTTTTTTCACTGTTGTACTATTGTTATCTTCCATATTCTTTGATACAAAAGTCTTTTCTTGAGTATGAGACCGTTCTTTACTTTGTGATTTCAGAATTGAAGTATAATTAGGAATAGCTCTAGCTAATGGCAATGTTTTTTAAAAATATTTTTTGAGGGATCCTTTGAAATTATTTTATTTCTGTTTTTCTGACGATGCTCCACCATTATTTTATGCAGTAGATAGAAAATGTGTTTGTTGAATTTCTTTTATAGATGCTTTCTTTTCCAAACTATATTGACTATCATTATTATTCTCCTTAAAACATTACTATTAGCCCATAAAATATTATCTTCGTATCGAATCAATCTGTTATCTTTTACAATGAGTAATTACAAAGAAAAAATTAGTATCCAAATTCTTTACTTTCACTTCAAATTACTCTTGAAATAAAATCAACTCTTTACTGAGAAATTAAAACTGAAATCCTAAAATGTTCTGTAAATTTTATTATATCGATTTTGCATTTTCTTCAAATTTTAATTCCGAAGCTGCGGTCATTTGAATGAATAATTGAGTGAGTAAAATATCCATTTGTGGGAAATTCATCATTTACTCAACAATCAATTTATCTTTTAATGGACCTTCCCAAAGTTTATTTAAAAATTTAAGTAAATAAGTTTTAATTTCCTCTTCAGAAAGTTAAAGGGCTTTTTTTTATAACTCTATACTGCTGTTGATAATGTAAGCAACAAGCTTTTCGTAGACCTATATACTTTTTTAGTTGCTATCTTTCTCAAAAATAAAATACAGGACACAGTAATACATTAATTTGTGGTAAATGTGAGCCTCTTGGCTCATGGCGATTGTGTAAGCATCTAATTCAAAATCTTTGATGTCTGTGTGTATTTCCATTAATTTTTAAGATATTCTGAATATAGATGGAAGCGAAATTTTTTCCTGCAACTCGTCAAGATTTTACTTTCTCATCAAAAAGTGTTGTTGTTGCTTTTCTAGATTCATTGACAAGGTAAGACTCATGATGTCGTTTTTTGAACTTGAATTAAATATATTATTGTGGCCAGCAGATTTAGTCATTTCAATTAAAATCAATTTTATTGGCAGTTTTTCATCAAAGTAAAATTTAAAATATATGCGAAAAATGGTAATTTATTAATAATGGAGAATCATTCAAATCAAAGGTAAGCACTGCTACTAAATTTGAGGTTGAGTCGTTATAAATTTAGCCTTTCGATTTCTTCGTTATTTTATTGAATGACTTAGCAGTGTTTGGCTAGTTCTTCAGTGAGTATATTATTGAATTAGCAAAGTCTTCTATTTTCCTCCTAAATAAATTGAAGATGATGTTCTAATTTTAAGTACTGACTTTCTTTTGATATTCTTTAATGCAACTGAATCTTTAGTTCTAATATGCTGTTTTTAAGTTTATCGATTTATTCAATTAGTTTTTAGTGGAAGTGCTCATCTGCTGGTTAAATTTTGAACAGCAATAAAATTTGTTTATACTATTCATCATAATTGGGAACAATAGTCGATGCACTATCTTCCTTTTTAAAAATTAACTATGAATCATCAAAGTGGTCAATAAGGACATCCATAATATTTGATTGAATCTATAAATTAAAAGTATTCTTTAGGGTCCCGACTATGTATTCAGATTTAATCTTTTCCTCTCGATATAATTTAATCTATTCAGATAGCTCTTTGATTTATTGTGAGAAAAATGAAATTTGTTTGTCCTTTTAAATCAAATGAAACTTTAACTCCATTATTAGGTTTTTCATCACTGAGTTTTCCATCTTTATTTTTTATTTTTATTCGTTATAGTTTAAATTTTATTTTTGACACATGTTGGATGTTAATATCCCACTTTCTTCCATCATTTCAAATAATTTATAAATTGTTTTCTATTATTGCTTAGACTTTTCTATAATGTCAGATCCTTAGGTTTTTAATTTCATTTGGAATTTTAAAAGATTTTAACAGTTCTATTGCTACTAATTGATGAAGTTAGTGTTTTAATCACTTACATATTTTTCAGCTTCCAAATCCCATGATTTTCTAATCATCTTTTTGTCCTTGGCAAGAGTAGAAAAAGTATATTTTGTCAGCGGCTGACTATACCTTTCCGAAGAAAGATGACTAAAGGTTCTCTACCTAACAAAATCATGTTAATTTCCCGTCCTTTTAAACTTGCATCTATCACTTCGATTGAAACTTTTGTTCCCGTTATTCTTCAATTTCTCAGGTATTTTGTCCAAATGGAGAGGTTCTATTACTTTTTAGTTGCAGTTAATCTTTCTAAAGTGATACTCATAAGTTTTTGCCTTCGAAGTCTTATCTGACATCGTTTAGAAATGTATATAAACTATACAAATTCATCAATAATATGAATTAGCCGATACAGTTAAATTAGTAAAAAAAAGAAGATGTTTATAACAAAATTTTTAATCACAAATTCTGATTTTGGATATTGGTCAGTTGAATGTTGACCTGCTCTACTGATAGTTTAGAATCTACTCTCTCGATTTCAACGTTTTGATGGTACTCGTTTTGATTAATATTCTCGTTTACCATCTATTGCTGCTGAGATATTTCTGGATATTGCGGATTCGATTGAGGTGGGTAGTTTTACATTTGGTTTGGCATATACACGGTATTCGTATAAGTTTTTTTTACCATAGTCGTAGCCATTGGATAGGCTGGTGATACATAAGTTGGTAGGTAATTATTGTTATAGTTTTCTATGTTTTAAACATTCTTAGGATATGATGGGGAATTATTAAAGGACACATTTAAACTCATCCTAGCTGACTGTCTAGCAATCTCTTCTTCTTTTTGCTCATTTTTTGCCTTTTCCTATTTTTTAAATTGGCATTCGTAGTAGATCGCCTCAATAAAGCAAAAGAGTAGAAATGCTACAATCAATGGAGATATTCCAGTCAGTAAAACACAAACTGCACATTCGACGCAGCCCCATATAAATGTATTCGAAGTGGTCGATGTATTAACAGATTTATTGCCATAACCATCGATCGTGACTGTTGTTATTTCATACTCAGGCAATTAAGTAACATGGCTTAAGCAAGCCATTGCTAGACCAATTTGTTTCTGTAGACGCTTACACCAAATTCTCCAAAATCCATTAAAATACTTGGCTAAGAGCCTAAACAAAAATACCAATCCAATAGCTATGAGGTTGAGTATAGCTGTAGCAAAAAAATACTCGTATCCTTTTATTTTTTAAATTCCTAACACCATGAAAAGTACGATTCCTCCAATATACCCTATGAGCCTGCACATCTTATTTTTTTGAACTTATATACTGATTAGATAAACTTCAATATATTCAAAATAAAATAATCTCTCTTTAGTATTTAATAGTAATAAAGAATTCATAGAGGTTAATGAGATTGATTATCAAAAATGTAATCCAAAAGTATATTAAAGTTGTTTGCAACTTTATTTACTTTGTTTGTTTGAGATGAGAGGTTTGCCATTTTTTGGTACAATCATTTTTACTTTTTCATCTTTGGTTACCATTAATTTTTATATTGGATTTATTAATGGCTTTCCGGGAAAACTATGATTTGTGTGAATTTTTAATTTTGGTAAGCACTTCTATCTCTTTTTTTAAAGAATGGTTAAAGAAGCATAGGCGTTTCGGTCATGTTATGAATTTTTATACTGAATTTATTGCTATGCTTTATCATGATTGAATTTAATAGTTTTACTCTTTGTCTCTTGTAGTTTCTAAAGGTTTCCTCTCAAGTTATGTTGGGTATAGGAGTCAAAATAATCTGTATTTATATTGTATTTTTGTTTTGGAGATTAATGCTGTTCTGGATTACTCTTTTTCTTGCAAAGATTCATATACTCAGTCGAAGATGTTGAATATGATTTATGCTAAGGTCTACTTGTGTTAAAAAAGTGTGCTAATTTTTGACTTTTAGGAATCATTAACTTTTTCCTACTTACTGAACAATCAGAAATGTAAGTTGATCTCGATGATTTTTGAGAAGAATTTTTGCCAGCACCAGCGAGATTCAACATACCCTAATTACTTTCTAAAGGAATATAGCTGAAACTGGCCTTGTCACTGCTTATATTTTTCATTCCGCTGAGAAAAACTAATTAATTTTATGAAGCCCGTTATTTTACAGATCGAATAAGTGTTAATAATAGAAATTTGTAAAATATTTATAATTTGAAGTATCATCCTCGACTTGAGGTCTGCAAACCAATTAACACTTTGAATTTTTCCTGAAATGATAAAATAAATAAATAAGCCAACAATTCTTGCTGCTATAATAAAGGATCTAAATTGTTTTAAATATTAGAGGATACATGAATGATAATCTGATTAAGTAAGATAATATTTCTTTGTTTAATAATAATGAGGGGAGAGGATTATTCAGATAGTCGCAGCAAGAAGAAAGGAACAAAAAAGAATAGTGTCAATGTTCCACTATCCGACTTGGGCTTTAAAGCAAAGGTTTACTCAGGAATTTAAACTGAGTATACTCGCAGACGAGTTAGATATAAAGCTGCCAGGTGAGACATTCATAAATATAGATACGGAATCGAAAATAGCAAGGAGTGCTTCATGGGTAGACTAAATTTCATGATTGACCCCACTACATTCGCTTACGACGAACTAGCCGATCTTCCCAATTTCAAAGGGATTAAGAATAATGAATGGGATAAGATAAAAAAGATTATTTATCACAGTCGAGATCAGCTAAGATGCGCCATTTGTCTATAAAAAGATTTTAATGCTCCTCAAATGACTAGTTGCGGGCATGTATTCTGCTGGCATTGCATCCTTATGCATCATTTTAAATGTACATATCTTTTAAGTAAGCTCTTAAGGCAAATAATTGTCCCGTTTGTAATGAAACCTATAGCATTGAAAATATAGTGACTTGCCAACCGATTTTTGACAGATCTTTCAAATAAATTGAAGAGAATAAAATAAAATTTAGTCTCAAATATAAAAAGGAGGGCTAAAAGCAAATTTATAATACAACAACTCACGAAGAAGATATTGATTTTGCGAAAATAATCAAAATCACTAGTGAGAAGGTGGCAGAAATATTTTCTAAAGAGAGAGATTAAATTATGAACTACTTAAACAATTGTGACGACTAGTAAATTAAAAAATAGATGGAGAAGATTGTGAATTTGGTTTGGTAAAAAATATAAAAAGCAAACAATCAGGTGGGAATCAAGGAATATAAGTTGCACAAGAACTAAAAAAAAGTTGATGGGTTGATTTTCTCAACAGCTGAATAAAAAGCTAATAGTGTTCATTTTTATCAATAGGCTAGTGGCAAATTAATATATTTACATCCTCTTTGCGACAAATACCTCCGCAAAAGTTTAAAAGAACTGCCTCTTGTCCTATAATAATAAATACTCTATTGGGAAGAGATGGAATATAACATTTAGGCTATGAGGAGATACAAATGCCTTAACCATATTATTGTCAACCAAGAGATAGATATGATCATTATTTCTATGAAGAATTTAATAAGTGAGGAGCAAAATAAATAATTTTAGACTGAATTTGAGAACGTTAAAATTAAAAAGAAGGATTAAATGGAAAGGGAAGAAAGGTAATCTGAACGCTTGCAAATCGTCTATTAACAGGAAAAGGAATATTTACAAAAACTAAAAAAAATGTAAGAATCTGAGTTCTACGATATCAAAGTACCAACAACCATCAATCCAAGTGAACTAGAGGATGTCAATTATTTCCCCTCTCTTATTCAAACAAAATCATCTCCTCCTTAATTCAGCACCTATATTCCACCAGTGCCAAGAAATAGATAGAATTAAAAAGAAAAAGAAAAAAAGCCTGCATTGGTATTGCATGAGGGTGATTTCCCTGAACTTTATCCAAATATACTACGAGTTCATTCCTAATCAGTTCAATCTCATTTCATATCCCCAATTTAAATACCCCCAAAAAAGTAATAGCTACCGCCACCGAAACAGCCTCTTCAATTATCAAAGGAATAATAATTTCCCGGAATAAACCCTTCTTTAAAAAAGACTGAATAAACTCCGAAAGTATCAAAGAAATCCAACCGTGGAAAGAAATAAAAATTTGTAAACGTAACTGATCAATTTTTCAAAAGACAGTAAGATGATAACAATATTTGATTTGTTTCTCAAGATATTTAAGATAGATATTATCTTTAATCACCTTTCAAATAAAACTTTGTACTTTAAATTCAATAAATTGTCGGATTTTATTATTATCTTGCCAATGAAGTAGTCCTATTACTAGGGAGAGAGTTATATACCCATACCCTTAAATATCTCGAGCAATTTTCGCTTTGAAATTATACCTCTTGGAGCAGTGGAGTGCAGAGCAGCTTATAAATTAGTTTCCAATTTAGAAATAAGTTCATTTCCACGGGTAACTATTTCTGCTTTATTTTTAGGTAATTAATATTACCCTACTTGATTTGTAATAATAGATTTAACTATCTATCTAATATTTTAGTTGTTTGGATCACAGTACACCTATTCACAATCGTTGGGTTAAATCAAGTATCTACTTACTAAGCGAGCATCATCATCTTTAAGTCCAAATATTTAATTTTTCAGGATGGCTTCTACCTAACACATTGTTATGTACTGTCTTGTCCATGATTTATCTTATTAGGTCAATTCATTTTTCTAAGCATAATCGAAATATTTTCGAATCTATTCAATAGAAATGCCAAATCCGATAAATCTGTATTTAAGCGTTTAAAAGAGATCCGAAACATCTTTGAAATCAACCTTTTTCGATCTAGTGGCTTATGCATTATTTCTCTTATCGGCTGTATATTGCTCTCTCTTTTTTTAAGGAACCTTTCCGACATTAATACTTTTAGTCATAATATCGCTCGCATTTCTGTATCCCTGATCTAAGGATCCTTTTCGACTGTTTGCAATAATGCTCCTAGTTTAACACTCTTCTTATTATTGTTGTTGCGAAGGTATCTTTGAATTATGCCTGCTTGCGTTATATTTGATCACAGTCGAATTCATAGAATATTCGAGAACGATATCTTTTTAACTTTATTATTTGCTACCAAGGAGAAACATATTGCAATTTATATCGTCTAAGGGTTTCCAATTGCTATATAGGGTTGTGAGATATGCGATTTAATGTTACAATTTATTGATTCTATCAGACTTCTCAGCAAGTTGATTATTAAATATGTTTATTTCAGTATTAAATATTTTGTCATTGCTTCCCTTTAATTTTTTAACCTAACTATCAAAGAAATAACAGAGATTATCTTTTTATTTTTTTAATTAATTGAGTTCATTTATCATATCTAGCTTTTCCTTTTCCATTTGTTTTATTTTTCGAAGAGCTCCATGCTCCAAATTGCCTTTCTCAATCAGTAATTTATCTAAAAATTTAATCTTTTTATCTTTTTCTTCAACACTATTCTGCACAATCTTTAGCTTACTCTTAATTTGACTCAAATATTCATTCAACCTTTAATTTTATTCTTGAAGTTATAACTTTAGCTTTTTATGGACTTACAATTATTACTCGACAAGAGTTGTTATAGTATTATGCTGCAGTTGTTTTACCTCCTCGTAAGATTACGACAAACGCTTTTTCAATCGCTCATTTTCAGTTTACAATGCAGCAATATATTTAGCGTCCTCTTTTGGTTTTGACAGTTTCAATTATTGAGTCAACTTATCATATTGACAACACTTCTATTAATATTCTTAATTAAAATAATTGTACTTTCTTTCATCTTCCAATATTAAACTTTTAAACCTCGAACCATGTTGACATTACTACCACTCCAATACGCCTATTTTTAGAATTGAACACCAATATTTTTTGTTTCTTCATTTAACTTGAGTCGCATATCTTCTATTTTACCTTTTTGTAGACTTAATTTTTCTAAAAGTTTATTTATCTCAGTCTTCAGCTGCATATTTTCTTATAAAAGCTGCTATTTTTCCTTAAAAATTTTGGTGTAACCAGTTTTGCACAAATGAAATTCATCGCCATTTCCACTGATTTTGAAGCAGTTTCTTTCACTCATTCGTTTGTTTGCCAATATGCCTCCATACATGTTCTCAATAAACTCTATCTTATTAATATTCCTCGAGTTTCCAGAAAGCGGTCTGTTTTTCTCAGCACTTGGCTTGGCACTCACAGCCCTGCCTCTTTTAATTTTTTTATCGCTTTAAGCCATTAAACTAAATAAAAATATAACTTGTAATTCTTAATATCTTAAACATAAAAATAAAATGAATATCATTATTCGTCATCATCTTCCATGGAAGTTGCTTTGATTTTCTTCAGTAATTACCGCAAGCGATTTCTGATCCACTGGTCCCAAAGATGCATGGGAATTCTCTTTTCAATAATTTATTTATAGTACGGTTTAATATCAATGTTTAGCAGCTATTCACAATCCTCCTTGATCTTCACCGACTGAGAAGTCTAAATAAACTTTAAAATACGAGAATGAAATGAGAGAAATAAGGATCTAGATTCATTTTTCGAATAGGACTCAAAGGTTCTCCATTATGCTGCCGTTACATACTGCTGAATTACGATTCATAACTAGTAAAATTTTCATTGAAAGGCATATCATCTTCTAGTCTGATATTTTTCTTCATACTTTATCCAAACTGTGATTAAAATTCAATGTCGTTTTAAAGGTAAGTGTCTAGAGACGCAATGTTCTCAGTTTAACAGCTATTTTTATAAGTTTTTATCTCATTTTATAATCTCTTTATGAATTCCATCTTCTCTTCAAGAGTTTCCTCTAAACTAATATTGTATCTGTTCAGATCATTCCATTTCTGCTCATCGTTTTTAATAGTTTTCTAGTTAATTTCAAGAAGACTCCTGAGATTTTCTATTTACTATAACTGTTATTTGTTAATACCTCAATTAAATAAATAAATACTTCTCTCATGCTTAATTTGGTCAAACAAAATCTATTTTTAATTTGACATTTTTGAAATTAGATTTTTGTCGTTCTCTTGCTACCACTCAATGTCCTTTAAAGAATTAATCAATCCATTCTTTTAGTATTTAAACTCCTTTTCCTGATTTTAAAGCCTATCATTCACCTTTGTATATTAATGCTTTAGTTTTTAATACTACTACTCATGGGCCTTAATTTTTTTCTTTATTAATGTTTGGGTACTTCGAGGTGATTGAGGACTTCTTGAAGATTATCCATAGACATAGATTTGTACTAAAGTTCGTCATTTAATTCTGCAATTTGTTCTTCATAGTCTTATCTCATTTGTTTCCAACTATCTAAGAAGCTGTCTAAATCGAACAAATATTACTCCATTTGACTGCTATATTTTTGATTAGTTCGTTTTAATTGCTGAATTTATTGTTGATATCCAATAAAAAGGAAGCTCCCATCTATCTGAGTTCACTTTAGTTGAGTTGATACCTTTCTCTGTTGATGATAACTTGTAACTCCTCTTTGAGACCAGTGATGAAATGAGCCTGTGTGTCGTCTTGCATGTGGATGGTCATTGTTGTCAAACTGTATTTTATAATTATGTTGTAATAATGACGATATTGATTTGATTTTACGTTATCAAATCAAAGCTTACACCCTATTTATGCATATAATGTTCCTTCCTTTATTTGGATTATTATCTTTGCAGCAATACGTCAATTTTTAATAATTTTCTCATTGATAGAATTATTATCACGAGTATTTTATCTTTGAAAAAAATATATGCTCCTCCTTGTATTTTATTAAAGAAATTTTTTATTAAATGCGATGAAAACAACAATTATAAAAACAAAGCTAATTTATGCTTCTTTTCCCATTCTAATCGATTGAAAGGTCACCAAATGTATTGTATATATTTCTTCAATTCAATAGTCTCACTACTAATATACTGAATCTTGATATTAAACAATCAAATGCATTTTTTGTTTATTTTTTTCAAATTGCTTTATTTATAAAGAGAAGATTATGCTAATTCATTTTTATTCATGCATTTTAAAATATCCTTTTTAATTCCATTTCTGTTATTTGCTGAATGGAAAGATATATGTTTATTAATTTATGAGCATTTCCAAATTAAGATTCGTCAAACAACTCTTCATAAACGGGAAGTTCGTGGACAGTGCTAAAAATCAGACCTTTGATGTCATCAATCCATGCGACTAATCTGTTTTGGCCACCATCCAAAAGGGCTCTTCTTTGGACATTGACATTGCAGTCAAAGCCGCTCGAGAGGCCTTTGAGAAAGGTCCCTGGGCAAGAATGGATCCCTATGATCGGTCTCGGTGCATCTTTAAACTGGCTGATCTCATTGAGAAACACTCTGATGAATTGGCAGCTATTGAGGCTGTGAACAATGGTAAGCCAGTGAAAATTGCAAAGGCTTTCGATCTGCCTATGGCATACAAATGCTACAGATACTTTGCTGGATGGGTGGATAAGATTAAAGGACATACCAGCCCAATGGATGGACCCTTTAATCTTTCTACACGAAAAGAGCCAGTTGGAGTTATTGGACAAATTATCCCTTGGAATGTTCCCCTTATAATGCAAGCATGGAAATTAGCTCCCGCATTGGCAGCAGGTTGCACTGTTGTTATGAAAACAGCCGAGCAAACTCCCTTGTCAGCTTTAAGAATAGCCTAACTTATCCAAGAAGCTGGTATTCCAGCAGGAGTGGTTAACATTGTTTCGGGCTATGGAGATATTGGAGCTCATTTGGCTCGACACAGAGGAATTGACAAAGTGACATTCACTGGATCAACATAAGTTGGCTACGATATTATGAGAAACTCCCATGAAAACAACCTCAAAAGAGTGACACTTGAGCTTGGCGGTAAATCTGCTAACATCATCACAAAAAATGCTGATTTTGATAAAGCCGTGAATCAAGCTAGTTTTGCAGTGTTTTTGAATGCTGGACAAATATGTTTTGCTGCTTCTAGAACCTTTGTCCACTCATCCATCTATGATCGTTTTGTAGAATAATCCGTAAAGCTGGCCTCTAAAATTAAACTTGGACCATCCCTTGATACAAGCACTGATCAAGGCCCACTGGTGAGCAAGGAGCAAATGGATAAAGTGCTTAACTATATTGCAATTGGAAAAAAGGAGGGAGCCAAACAGCTTACAGGCGGAAAAAGGTGGGGAGAGAAAGGGTGGTTTGTTGAGCCGACCGTATTTGCTGATGTCAAGGATGAAATGACCATCGCTAAGGAGGAGATTTTCGGCCCAGTTCAATCTATCATTAAATTTGACGATTTAGATGAAGTTATCCATCGAGCTAACAATACTAGCTATGGATTAGCAGCCGGTGTTATGAGTGAAAATCATTCTGAAATCAATTATTTGATCAAACATCTTCGAGCTGGAACAGTTTTTGTAAACTCTTACGCTGATGTTGGCGCTTCGGCTCCTTTTGGTGGTTTTAAAGATTCAGGCATTGGTCGTTAGATGGGTGAATAAGGTCTAGATAGCTACCTCTAAACAAAGACCGTAATATAAAGAATTTGATCTGTATCAATATCATAAAGTGAAGATAATTTAATTGCAGATAGTATATTTTAATAATAATAATTCCGAGGTAATAAGGTAGTAGATCCACATGACGAGTTTCACTAAATTAATACATCATGTAGAAACAGATACATCAAAAAAGTTGAAACATCCCTTATACTATCCAATGGGTGTCATCTATTAAGTAAATTAAGTCTTTCTTTATATTTATTAAAGAATATTTTTATTAAATATTATAATAAAGTGATCAGAGGGACGATTCTAATCTATGCTCCATTTCGAATTGGAATCGATTAAAAAGGTCTCCAAATTTGTTTTATGTTTTCCCTTAATTCAATAGTTCTTGATTAATGATTTCAATTAATTTAATCTCCGAACAAAACTAAAATTTTTATTTTAATATTTGATCGATTTTATGGTTTTTAATGTTGTTGTTTCTCTTTAAAGAAAGGAAGAAATTATAAAAATATCTTTGTAGATACTGACTTGAAACATAATTCTTTATATTTTCTCGTGATACATTGGGTTAAAGGTTTATTCTTTTGACTCTTCTCGTCTTTTTACTTAGAATTTCAATGAATAGCACTGACATAGCTATTTTTCTCAAGATATTTATTGGTCTTCTCACCACTTTTCTATAAAGCATTTTTTCAGTAAAATGATAATAACCTTACTTCTAATGGTGGACTTCGAGAAATTTAATAGTAAATGTTGCAAAATTGGAAAGAAGAACAACCATATTGTGTAATTCATAGATCTTTAATTTCAGCTGAGAATTTATATTGATAACATCGGCAATTTTAGAATTATCCATAGTTTGTGTCTATCTACTGGCAAATATTTTACGATTCATGTCTTTATATTGCTCCTCTAATGATAATATTTGCTCTTTAAGTTCAGTTGAAATGGAGCTCGTTGTTTATCTTTGCTGCTCCAATTATTTTTATACATCCAGCCTTTATTGTATAACAGATGAAATGAATTTAAATATCCTTATGCTCTAAGGTAATTTCAATTCATTATTGTTCAACGAGAAGTAATGAAAACCATAATCAATATAATTGGATATTTTTTGCAATTCTTCATGATCGTAATTATCTTTGGTTAAATATGGATTTTGGTTCATTTATCTATTCTAATCTCTCTTTTTAATATAATTAGCTGTTTCATTCAGCTCATTTCCAGTAATTTAATTTAGAATGTCATTTGTACTCTTGCAAAATTAATATTCGAGTTTGCCCTTGAGTAAAGTAAGCTAATTTTTATACTGCTCATCTGAAATATTTTCAACATTAATAAACTTGTCCCTAATTTCACTCATCTCTTCGATCTATTTCCTCAAATATTATATTTCTTGTTTCATATGAGCACATTGCTTTATTAGCTCTTCATTTTATATTTATTGCAATGAAATTATTTGCTTCATTTCACTCTTGTATCTGGTTGTTTCAACCTGCTTATCTCTTTATCTACCGAGATCCTCTCTGCATCTGATTATTTCAGCCTAAAGACTCAGTTTTTTATCCATCAAGACTTTGACTAAATCAGAATTTTCCTTAATTTTCTCGTTCAATTTACAGCATTTCAACTTATAATGATCAACCTTCTTCCTCAATCGTTAAATCTCAGTTGTGTACCTCTCGCATTAAAGATGTTTTTCTCTCGTATATTCGTTAATAGTTTCATTTACCTCCTTCATTCTTCTCTAGTGTGACTATATTTATTTTTGGTTCATTTCCTTCAATAAAGTAATGGTGTGTTCCCTTCTTAATATCTACTAATTGTACCATTATTTCCTCTAACAATTGCATGGCATTTAAATTATTTATAATAAAATGATTAAGGATATCCAAGATCATATAAATTCTGCTAAAATTGCTTAGCAAACATAGAGGTATGAGGATATGGTGAAATTTATTCGAGATGCCATTAAAATGATACGCTCTGAAAAGGCAACCTTCCATTAAGAGGAAATACGACTGTTTTGCAATGCCTATAAATGCAAAATAAACTCAAGGAGAACCGCTTGGAGAGCCTTATAAATACTCTATGCTAAGGAAGCCAACACAAAAAATAGATCTTCAGCCATTATTCAATACTATAAATAAAATATTGAAAAATAAATCAGAGAGATATGCCAGTAGGTTATCTCCATCATAGACAGCATCTTTAAGGTATAAAAATTGAAGTTATCTATCAAATTAGAGTTGTATAAAATGAGAGGAGATTTTCATCGTTATCTCTGTGAAATTTCAAAAGATTCAGATGAGTAAGCATGAGTTAATTTAGATTAAAAAAATTTCAGAAGGAGTGTTAAAGCACCTATAAAAAAGGAATAGAAGAGTTTAAGTTGTAGGAGAAGAAAGATGCAAAATAAAAAAAATAATCTTAAATTCAAACTTATGATGCCAAGAGATTAGCCATCTACTTAAATCTCAGCGTTTTCTATTATGAAATTATGATCTCCTTGCCAAAAGCCATCGAAACATGCGAGGAAGGTTTCAATTCAGCTTTAGAAAACATCAGCGATCTCGAAGAGGCAAAGTATATCGATTCGGTAACCATAATGCAGTTGATGCACGATAATATAACGGCCTGGAAGAGCGAGAAAGAAAAAAACAAATGATATTTTAATAAATAATTATTAATAAATGCAAATATATCAATTCCTCATAGTATTATATCCACTCAATTTGCCATTGGGATTTTACTTTGTTCTGTTTGTAACTATTTGCGGTCGAGAAGCATAGTTTTAATTATGATACTCCTGCATGTGCCTATAGTATTCGTTAGGTTTGTACTCAACCTCACATTCCTAGCAATATATTTTGGTCTTTATCTTTGTATAGGATTTATTTCTCACGAAACTCAAGTTATTGGTGTTTTAGCTCTATGAAGTATTTAAATTATTCAAGAAGGAATTTTATCGAGAAGATTGCTCCATATGTGGATTAATTGTTTCTGTTTTATTACTTTGATACTTCACTTGGGACCGAACTGACTTGTATTTTATTGATTCTCCACAAAGAAATTTATACTATTGTATGAGTCTTTTCAGTTACTCGAGTCTATGAAGTTTATCTCTTTATTAATCTTGATATTTCTTTAAATTCTATTCAATCTAAAGTGAAACAATATTTTGAAAATTGATATTCTCTTGCTCCTTGTGAGCGATCATCTATCTTAATTGAATATTCTTTTTCTTGATGTCTTTAACTCTTTTTTCTGTTTATTTCATGCACATATTAATACATTCGTATTTTTGTTTGAGGATTTGATTTTTAACGATACTGAAGGCATCGCTATTTTGAGACATATTCATATTGATGAATTAAGAATATTACACCTAACTGCAAAATTATAACTGGTAATGATTGGATTTAAAATTAAATAATTTCTTTTGCCTATTAAATATTATTGGCTGTTGTTTGATAGCTTAAAATTTCCACTATATTTGAAATTTAATGAGCTCATTGAATATTTGAAATATCAATATGGATAAAAGCCAAAACAAAAATCTGAAAAAATGATTCATATGATTATTATTTGCTATCATGTCAGAAGGTATTGTTTAGTTTATTCATAATAATTTCAATGAAAAATAAAGAAATCACTTCAACAATAATCAAAACTGAAAATTAAGTTCTGCTGCTATCCGACAACCGCAAAAAAATAGCAGACTAAATAGTCAATATAAAAGATGTTATGAGAAAAATCAGAGAGAAGGACCTCATATTTACAGAAAGTACATATTGTTTTAGTCATGGAGTAGGTTTCAAGAAAAACAGTAAATAATTATATCCATTCCTACAACAAAAAGTCAACCAGCTTACTAACTAACGCCTCTAACTTGACAAACAAATGCTAACAGAGATGAAAATTTTTGTGAAATTAATGAAAGATGGTAAATTGGTGGGCGGTGAGCTTGATAACCGAGTCAATGATCTCCTTAAATAATACGAACTGAACTATTAAGACGAATTAATGATGTGATTTGCTTCAATTTAGAGCTACTTAATTTGTTTGTTGCTGAGGGTATTAGTATATTGATTTATTTTTGATTTAACAATATTCTTAACTGATCGTTTATGAGTTAAAGCTCATTAGAGTTTTATGAGAAGCTTTACGCAATCAAACCATTCAAGGAAACTGAGAGTCCTCCTTCCTCTGAAACGAAATAAAAGCCAAATTTCGTCGAACCCTATACTGGGCCTAACTTCTCCTTCAAAATACCTGAGCCATTACCTTATTTTGAACCGATACAAAACTTAACTCCCCTTCGCAAGGTAGTGAGTTAAAGCTGTCCAAGTCACTAGATTTAATTATTTGATGAATCAAACAGCAAAACGTTGACATCAATTTCATCGACAATTGACATCTTGTTTTCTAAGATTGAAAAGATAAAAGAGGAATTCTCTTATGCTCTACAAAAACCAAAATCAGAACCCTGCATTGAAGTGGAATTTATCCATAAGTAAGTGGAAACATTATTCTATTCGTCGGCGTTAATTGAGGAGGATAATAAATAAAATCAAACAAAAATGTAAGAATCAAACCCCTCGAGCGAAAAGAGTGTAAAAAAAGAATGCAATAATAATTGTGGTCTTCCCTTAAATTAACACACACAAAATTCAATAATTATTGATCCTTTTGATCATTTTTAAGAAATTCCTGAACAAACACCATTGATGGCCTTCTCTTAGATATCAAAGATGCATATCACTGATTTTCATCTTGGTAAATGCATTGGATCAGGCAAATTTGGAGACGTTTACCTTTGTGTTCATAAATTGACTGGTTTCATGTGTGCAATTAAGAAGATATTTAAATCTACTATTCGCGATTACAACATGTAGGAGCAATTTGCCACTGAGCTAAAGATACATTATCGTCTTGATCATCCCAATATCATTAAACTATACGGCCATTTTGATGATGAGTATCATATCTTTTTAATGATGGAATGCGCAAATGATGGAACACTTATGGATAAACTCAAAAGCACTGAGGAGTTCGTTAGCCAATCTATAGACCAGGTTCTAGATGCTATCGCGTATATGCATCGAAAAAAAGTCATTCATCGAGATATTAAACCTGAAAATATTGTTATATGCCTCGGGGTACTAATAGATTAATTCAGTAAACAATAAAGATATGCGATTTGGGGTGGGCATGCACCATCGATAACCAAATGAAAAATACATTTTGTGGGACGTTGGATTATGTTTCCCCTGAAATGAAAGATGTTGGATAGTATAACGAAAGTGTAGATTTATGGAGTACTGGAGTACTAGCTTTTTAGCTTTTGGCTGGCTTCCCTCCCTTTAAACACGAAATAAACAACTGGAAGTTGATGGGCTCAAAAAGAAAAGTAAAATGGAACTGGGAGGTACTCTATCCTCCAGAAATCACACCAACCGCATAGTCGTTTATTAATCATCTGCTCAAATAAGATCCTGTTGAAAGAGCGAGCGTGGTGGAGTGTAAGGCCAGTTTTTTTATAATCAGATATAGAAGGATTTACGGAAGTGAATTCTTTCATGAATTTAACGGGCTCTTCTCTGAAGATGAGTGATTTGGTCATTACTATAGTTAGTAAATTTTATTTATTATCCCTTTGAAGCGCATAGCATTCTATATTTTTGAGCATATAGTCAAAGTTAGACATTAATAACTTGAATTATCTGCTTTACTTCTATATTAGGGAAAGGCCGAGATAGTTGATTGTAAGTATAAGAGTTATTATAATAAATGAGTGGTTTATCTGAGGATATAGAGAGCAGACTCAACAAAGCAAAGTAGCTTCGCCTGAAAAAGAAAGAAAACTGTTTGAAATCGCCTAACTACGTAAACGTTAGAATATACTTCCGAAAGGAGTACATATTAAATACTGTAATTTCATACTCTAATCCTCCAACTCAATTTATCGCAGAGTAATAAATTATTTATCTAGGTTTATGACTTAAAACTCGGTTCATGTATATGAAATCTATCAGCTGATCCGCAAGCAGTTAAAACTTCTATAAAATGAAAGTCTACAAATATTTGCGAATAAAAAGTTGATAACAAATATGAGCACAACAATTAAATAGCTTAGACTTAATAATGAAGGCCCGTTAAAGCTATAGATGACCAAAATGTAATTTTTTTGACTCTCATTCTATTTATTACGTTACTCAACAAAATTTATCATATAATATCACTTTCTCACAACTTTATTTCCCACCATTTGCTACATCTTTCGTAAGTTATCGATTAAGTGCTTTCGACGGTCAGCAAATTCAGAAAATTATTTACTAAATCAATTATTCTTTACTAATTGCCCGGACCGGGGGTAATGCTCTATTTTAGAAAACTTGGGCTTCGTTTTTCTCTGCCAAAGGAGTATATTCCTTTTTCATTGGATTTTTTGGTTGAATTCAAATCTAAATATAAAGATTTCTACATTGTCCTGGCCCAGGAAAGGCTTCAGTAGTTTTATTTTCATTAAACCGAGCCTCTTTTCCTATTTTGTTTTGTTTTATATTTGAGTATTTTGAGTAATTATTTCTTAAGTTTGTAACATTGAAAGCGTCGTATTTTTAGATTGAATATTGACCTGGTCCTAGAGACTTAATAATTTTAAACGTACCCCTTTTTATTTGCGAGTTTTCGATCGAGGACTCATTGTCATAAAAAGATGCTTTTATGAAACATGCTTTGGGCTATAAGTTCCTGGTCCTGGTATGTGCATTGTATCGACAAAAATAACCCTTTTGGCTTGGTCTAGGCACGGTCCATTTTTGGCAATTTTCTTTAAATTAAATGATGATAGTTGGTTATAAGTACAAGGACTGGGCGTGAGATCAGTTCGATTAATAAATCGTTATGATTGAGGGATGTCCTTGTCCTTGCGTTGAATACGTGAGCTCATCATTAAGGGAGTGAGATCATATGAATCTCGAGTGCATCTATATTATTACTTACGAACACTGGTTGCGGCTGAAGGAATCTGGGAGATTGTGTAAATTTATGTGTCTCTTTTGAAGGTGAATAGTTGATATTGGATCTTCTAACTACCTCATCGTAGCTCAAATTCATAGTAATTATTATTTATTATCAATGATCTATTAAATCGTTATCTTGACCTTAACTAATATAACTACAAATTAGAACCTCATAACTAATTAAAATCATCAAATTAATATCAAAGTGGCTTAACCCTCAACAATTTGCCCTATATTCTGAATTAGAATGAGCATAAAAGAAGAATATCAATCAATCAATCATTTAAAATTTTAACAGAAGATAAGCTATAATATCCAAAGTTTCGAATTATACGACTTAATTAAAACTGTTATCTATAAATTACTTCTCGATTACAGTTTGACATCTTTTTACATTCCTAATTTCCTTGATCGTGGTCTCAATTCGAAAATATATTCTTTTCTCACTTCGAACCTTTTATCTACTGAATGTAAAGATATGTTGCAATTAATTTATGAGCATTTCCAAGTTAAGATTCGTCAAACAACTCTTCATAAACGGGAAGTTCGTGGACAGTGCTAAAAATCAGACCTTTGATGTCATCAATCCATGCGACTAATCTGTTTTGGCCACCATCCAAAAGGGTTCTTCTTTGGACATTGACATTGCAGTCAAAGCCGCTCGAGAAGCCTTTGAGAAAGGTCCCTGGGCAAGAATGGATCCCTATGATCGGTCTCGGTGCATCTTCAAACTGGCTGATCTCATTGAGAAACACTCTGATGAATTGGCAGCTATTGAGGCTGTGAACAATGGTAAGCCAGTGGAAATTGCAAAGGCCGCTGATCTACCTTTAACGCACAGGTGTTACAGATACTATGCTGGATGGGTAGATAAGATTAAAGGACATACCAGCCCAATGGATGGACCCTTCAATCTATCAACAAGAAGAGAGCCAGT
>Ga0302186_10000994_pt1 | contig 24394 bp, 18 predicted proteins | sample II_Bog_E1_2_FD_198782 | JGI IMG/M metagenome (GOLD analysis project Ga0302186, IMG submission 198782) | Peat permafrost microbial communities from Stordalen Mire near Abisko, Sweden - II_Bog_E1_1 | ecosystem: Environmental > Terrestrial > Soil > Wetlands > Peat | place: Sweden: Abisko...
AATTAGTTTGGCATAAGTGTAGGCTTAGCATATCATTTATTTTTCATTGATATCTACTTAAAAGATTAATATTTGATAATAAGATATCGATTCAACGTTTACTTACACCACAATTTGATGATCATTATTAATGAGGAGCATAGCCTCGATACAATAAATAAAATACAGTAAAAACTATCACTCCTTACGAGTTTCTTATTCTTTTTATCGTTTCACCTCTGATAATCTGTTTATTTTCAGATTACTCTAACCTTTGGCTATATCTTAATTTTATGCATCCTCCAAACTACTACCATCACTATGGCTGCTCAACTTATCCCTAGTCGCAAGCATGTTTCTAAGTTAAGCAATTTTATCTTCAAACTCTCTCTTCATTGCTATAGGAAGAAGTTCCATCTGGTAAACTTCTTTCTTCCCTTTTTCCTTCATTGATCGCTGTTTCATTTAACTCTCCTGCTCTTTTCTAATTTTAACCATAACTTTCTTTAAGCGCATGCTCATTTCCTTCCTAAACTCCTCCTTCGTCATGCTTTCCCCATTCAGCCATGGGTGCTTCATCACTGCGGATAAACTTATCCTTTCCTTGGGGTTCGGATTCAACATCTTTTAAATAAGATCTAAATAAACGAAAAAATACCTTTAAACTCACTTGTTGGATTTAATTTGCCACTAAAAATATCCCAAAACTTTTTTTTGTCGATGCTAGTTAGTTTGCTGTAGTACTAATCCTTTATGTCTGCACAGGCGAAGGGCTCACATTTCATGAGCAGCTAGAAAAGAAAACATCCAGCAGCAAATATGTCGATTGAGTCAGCTAGGTACTACCCTTTCCCATGACTGTTCATCAATTCAGGAGCATTGCACTTTGCAGTACCAATTGCATTCGAAACGTCATATGTAACGGCTTGGCTTTGCTCGTTTTTAAAGTAACGAGCGTACCCAAAATCGACGACTTTTATGTTAAATTTTGAATCCAGCAGCACATTTTAGGATTTAATATCGCCATGAGCGATGCGGCGACTGTGGATGTGTCTAAGGGCCGATATCAATTGCTTGAAAATGTGGCGAGCAGTTCTCTCACTGAACTGTTCAGTTTGGTTGATGATTCGAAACAATTAGCCATATTACTAGATTTTCATGACGTAGTATAGAATTCGCTGCACTTTGCCATCCACTGTGCGGTAGATACCCCCCACATTGAAGTCGATAATTTAAACGATATTTCGATGTTTGGCTTCAAAGGACATTTTCAGTTCGTTGAGAAACATCTCCAATACCTTTTCCTAATAACCTCTCTCTAGTTCAATTTCATCAATTTTTTGATTCATGATTTTAATGGCGACTCGTTGATTCGTGGCGAGGTTTATGCCCATTTTAACTCTGGATAGTAAAAGAATTACTAGGAGAATCTTCCGAATCCGAGTTTGAGCACTACTTTGTATTTCTAGTCAATAACTGGGCACAGGTCAAGATATTCGTTTGGTAGCTATCGTGTGTAGTTCATCCCGAAAGGAATTATTATATATTTTTGGTATAAAGTTTGCTATATACTGGAAAATAAACAAAGAATATCGCATCAATACGTTTTAAATATATATATATTTGGCCTCAAACTCTGAGCAATTCAATTGGATTGAGAGAGCGCGCAAAAAATCGTTTTTTGCATTTTATTCATAATTTATTCTCAAAAACTAACTAAACCAATGATGAGATCTGTTCAAACTTAAAGAAAACCTGAAATTAATTGTTTCTTGTTCTATTTTATTAATAATAAATCAATACTCATTTTCTGGGTTTTAAGTTATATAAAATTATAACTAGCATCATCAGAAATAAAATTAACACGGGGAAATTTTAAACGAAAAAGTTTACTGATTATTTTATTTGTTTAGAACATCAGTAAAAACGAACCAGGACTATTAAAATTGTAGTTTTACATGAAGCAGATCATAGGATCTGTATGCTACCTCAAAAAAATGTCTCAGCCTATTCATATATACTTAAGAAGAACATAATGAATCAATCACGTATTATAAGAATTCCCTGATTTAAAAATCGAGAGTAAGACTTTTTATGCTCCAGTTTGGGCTCAATATTTAGTGCCAAGTCACTCGCATTATTTTTTGGGCTCCTCGCTCCTGCCTTTTCAGTCTTTGCAGTTTTTGGAAGAGTCCGATACCAGCTGCCTCCAAATTTGGTAGAATTAAAGCGCTAATGAGTCAACCCTTCTTTATTTTTTTGAATATCTGCCATATTCTATTCAAACTCCTTCTTGATTTAACTCTCTAAATTTTAAACATTAATTTTTTCAGAATGAGTATTTTTCTTGCCAGTTTTGAGAGGCTTTGGGTAGAAGTACTTATTGATTGAGTAACTTTCCTGTATATTATCGTTGATCTTGAACTGTTGGTCTGCCAAAGGATTGATTCTGCGTGAAATGATACCCATTTCATTCTTATTAAGGCCAAGATATTTAATACTGTAAGTGTTCCTCATGATATCTTAAACCTTGGCAAGCAGCGACTTCAATGAGCAGTTTTGGTACTCATCAGTCTTCAATCCAATCTGCTCCAACTGTTTGAGTATACGCTAACGCTGAATTTAATTCTTATTCCAAGTGCTGATCATTTCATAGGGACTTACATTTTTTAGAACTTTACGTTCGGATTACTTTCTCATGTATAGAAGAATCGATTTTATATATATACTATTCTAATTATTCCATTTAAATATCAATAGCCCTTCGTCGATTAAATGAGAATTATGATGGATTAGGCTCGCCTCAACTCATTGACGAATTTATTATTTTTAATTATAAATAAAATGAACAATCCTGAAACTTACATTTCGCACCAACTTAATATTTCCAAGACTAAAGAGGCACATGTATTTCCTAGAGCGAGAAGATTTTATACGGAGAAGACGAGGTACGTCAGTCTTAATACAGTACTACAGAAGCATTTTATAATATCCCTTCCACAATTTCTCAAAGGACGACTACCCTAGGCTATGGACAGAAAACCAGCATGGCCATGAAGACCATATCACCTCCACCTGGAGCCTATAAGCCAATCAGTGAATTTGAACGAAAAGATTACTGTAATATCACCTCTATTGGAGAAGGTCGATAAAAGGTCACTTTTGGTTCTTTCCTTTTATAAGCATTAAAGAGAAGTAAGCAATGTCCCAGTCCAAATAGGTATGAAATTCCAAATTATCGTTCAACAATAGGAGGATGCATGGGGGCAAGAATAAAAACTGAGCTTGATTAAAAATAGAAAAAATCTTTACCTGGTCCAGGAACTTACAAACTTGACTCAATATAGATAAAAAACAAGGGACTTTACGCACTATCAAACTATAAGTATTCTTTCTTCAATCTAGAAACGCTACATCACCACGTTACTTTAAAGACAAGTCAACTGATGTTTTTAAAAATAAGAGAAAAATCCGTGCTTCAATTTCATGTACTGAACTACTAAACTAGATGATATTCAAGAGAAGAATATTGGAAAATACGCCACCTCTAAATTTTCAAATCTGATATCTCACAGTTTTAGTAAAGCGAAGAGACAAGGTCTTGAAGATAAGAGTAAACTCAGCATGCCTGGATTTAAGTATAGGCGGTTTTCAGATTTTGGAGGGATTCAACAATGATACAGGACTTTTCATCCTTTTTTGGTTTATGACTTAATATAATTAACTTATTCAGATGATCTACCGAATTTATAGAAAGGATCCAAATGTACGGGCCCAGACTCAAATGAACAAGCCATTAACATCTTAATCGCTGTTTATTGAGTAGATTTCACGGGTTATCAAGCTCATTAAGAAAAAGGAGGACCTGTTCATAAGATTATTGTAAGAGTCGTCCAAAGGCTAGGCAATGAATCTCTCATATCCTCACAACTACAACAAATAATACTAAAATTATATAGAGGAGGAAAAATCCATAATTTCTACCCTCCTCACATTTAGCAAAGAGGGCTTCTTTTCCAGCAACACGTATATATCCCTGCATTCATTATAGTTATCTTTACACAGTCTTTATGAGAGTGCAAGAGCTATTTGATATCAGCAAGAAGATGTTTCAGATCAAGGGAAGAAGGGATATCGAGAGTACTTACGAGAATGTCAAAAGATCAGTAGCTTAAATTTATCATAATCAAACTTATTAGCAAAATTATTCAGTCATGGAAATTATTGAGTTTGTTACTAAAAATCAGAACGCCAGAATAGTCAAGTTTTTTCCTAAAAAACGGACGGCAAAACTTGTTCCTGTGAGTATCTTATAAAAATTAAAATAGTCAAATATTAATTTGAATGGATTTATGAGGAAAACGATCTCTGTTTAATTTTTTAAGGGCAATACCATAAATCTTGATGAAGTGGTGAACAAAAAATTGGTAGTAAAATAGTAATCCACTCACAAACGATTTAGTTAGCAAAAAACAGGTAAAAATAAAAAGACAAATCTATTCAAATTATATAATATTCCGGACATGAGATCTATGCAAATCGAAAAGCTGAGTGCTTTGAACTCATATGAGCTTGAGATGTCGATGAATTAGAGAAACTAAAAGATTAAAGAATAAATAAAGAAGTGGTAAAAGAAATATTTCTTATTTTCATGTTTACGTAAAAAGAAATAGTGGTGATTGTTCGTCTATCTTTGGTTCTCATTCCAGTTTTATTATATTAATAAAGTTTAGGCATTAGGTTGATAATTTTATCCTCCAGTATTATTTATCAATTGTAATTAATTAACGATAAAATATTTATGAAAAGCGCTCAATAGTTTAGAGAAAGCCCATCAATTAAAAAACAGATTAAAACTAGCTTTATTCACAACAAATAAAATGAGTCCTTAAACTCAATTACCAAATTAAAAGACTGTAAAACAAGGGATCCTTATCCAAAGCTTGGTCAATAGATAAAAAATAAAATTCACAAGGCTACCCGATACATTGAATAAGGTCATAAACCATTGCGATCTCATAACATCCACATGAGCTAAAGTTTTGTAATATAAAATCATTCCAAAGGTTCACAAAATAAAAACGTTACTTTCGATACTTCATAAAGAGTATGCTCTAAAGTTAGCTGCAAATCGTCTTTAAAAAAATCTATTTTAAAAAATTCTCAAACAAAACTAAAAGAATCTAATAGTCTACAGGTAAATATAATTATATAAAGAAATCTCAAATGAGTGCGAACTCTCATGTTAGTACTGACCAATCAACAGAGAATGCAGTGGGCAATAAAGCAATAAAAGACAAATATTAAAAAATTAAAACTGGATTAATTGAGAAGTAGGAAAAATACATAGATTAAGTCTATCCGCCGATTAAATCTTCAATGTATTTGAACAATTCAATGATGAAAAGTTTCTGTGAAATGTTCGAGAAGGAAGAAAGATGTATTGAGTGGATGAGAATATCAGATATATTCAAAGATCGTGAGCTTACAGTTTGGACAACAAATAAATCATAGAAGAGTGTCGTTCTTAAAGGACATATTTCAAAGAATGGGGGAGATAGCGATTTTTTGGCAACTTCATTTAACTTAATTCGTGATAAGAATTCTATCCTTGAAAAGATGTTCGAAAGTCAAGAGGTTAATAAATAGGGTATTTACTATGTAAAGATACATCAAACTCAAACAAATATATGGAAATATGTGATTGTTGATGATTATATTCCCGTTATTACAAAGAAGAAAAATGGTAAAGTAGATAAATCTCTGTAAGAAAAGGTATTTCCTGCCTTCTTGAATGTATAGTCGCGGGGGAAGGCTCTGTAAATATGGCCATTTCTATTACAAAAAGCTTATGCGAAATATTATTCAACGTATGATAGTCTTGGCAATGGACTTACTTTAGATTTTGTTGAAGAAATTACAGGAGTATTTTTGGAGCCACAAAAGGTGAGACATAATTTCGAAAAAATAAATAAGTCTTTACGAAATGAAGACACTTTGCTCTTGGCATAAGATAAAAACAAACAAATGTTTCCCATTAAAATAATTTATACATAGAACTAGTAAAAACTCTATGCTTACATGGATCGATAAAGAAATTTTTCATAAAAAATAATAACCTTTGAAGAGTTTGCTCATAAGTTTTCAACCATTCACCTTGGATCTTTGCATAAATATTTTTACACAGCAACTTGTATGATCAAGCAATAAAATATAAAAAGCCAATCAAGTTCCAATCATAATCAATATGTTTTGAGACACCTTAAAATAGAGGAGCCGACAGATTGCCAGATAGGCGTTATACAAAAAGAACAGAGATTCTATCGATCCTATCTTACATATGAATATGCTTGGATTCGAATAATTTTGGTGGAAAAATAATGTAGCGGCTATCGTTGGATTAATTCAATTTACTCCAATCAAAAGACGATAAAATTCACGAATAGTTTGACAGCAGGAGAATACATTGTTATAATAATTCCATAATGGAAAGACAAGCCTTATGACATCAACCTTATGTTCATGGGAAATACAAACACTATTTTTGAACGTAAACCATACGAGGAATACCCCAATATTATTCAATAAAGTTGCATGGACTTAGCGCAAAGGTATGGTAAATTTGTTCAAGTCAGCAAAAATATATGCTCATATCATTACATTGAAAAACAGATTGGCTTTGTAATTGAAAACATCAACAACTAAAAGGAAAAAGGTAGTGTTAAAGTTCTCAGATCCATCGAAGGTCTGCAAAACTATAACATTTCCCCTTTAAATCCAGAATTCAAGATTAAGAATACAATTTAAATATTAATTTCAAGTGGTGGCAATTTTACTGTCGTCCTAATGACGAAGGGAGGAGTTTAGCAAAGTTTTTTAGATATGTTCGACTTTGGTTTCTGAAAAATGAATACAATTTGATACTCTATTGCTTATTATGTAAATTTTCTTAAATTATAAAAATAGCTGTTAGTAATTTAGAGTTATCGTACCTTTTTATTGCTCATGATTGAATCAATTGAAAATTAAAGATAAATGATGTCAATTTGATAATTTAGTAGAGTTGAATATGCATGAAAGATAGTGTTAATTCGTTTTAAACTTTTTTAGAATTAGCCTGAATCACGCAAGGAAAACTTGGAAAATACTAGAATAACAAACTATCAAATGAATATGATTCATAAAAACATAAAAAAGCCACAAATTCTCATACTTGTTGCAATTTTTATAGTATTAATATTAGTGAATTATATCTCTAGTAATGTCAAGACATTCAAGGCTAAGGCACAACTGTCCTAAACAGATGTGGACCCTCGCTCATCACTAGTAATATGCTACTTCAACAACCTATTTCCCAAGATGCTATTCTTATTACGGAAAAGATATCTTTTTCCCAACAAAGGTGCTTCCCTTTCTTTCCAGCACAAAAATTAATGGTGTGGGTAGTATTGAGGAAATAGAACAAAAATTATCTCAAACTGAGTCTAAGTTATCAGATGTCAAAACAGTTTCTTTATCAATCCACGGAACAAAATGTCAATAGGGATCAACCTGTGTAAATGTGTTGACATTTTGCAGTACAATGGTATGTTTCTGTTTCAATCCAATTATGAGAATGAGTAGCTACAGAAATAAGTTCTACCCAAAATATATCTTTAATCAATACGATGAGCTCATTGGGCTAATTAATAAATTCGAACATGTTGAAACATTGATTATAAACTTTCAAGACAATTTTTTAAATCGATAGAAAATGGAAGCACTAGATGAAGCTTTATATCGAAAAAGATTCAAAAGAGTTGTCCTACGCAACATGACTTATTTTATGGATCTTGAAGGAATGAAAGATAGTTTTCCTTTACTAAGAAATAAAAGTGAGACTGATTTTAAGTTCATTTGGGAATAGTTTGTCCTTCTTTCCAACAATCAAACAAACAAAGCAGACAAAGCAGACAAAGCAGAAAGTACTAATTATTCAGCAGTGAATTTTCGCCATGAGACATAGTGATTATATCATCTATGATTTTAAATTATCCATAATTCAAACTTTAATTATGATCATTTTAGCATGATAATTTCTTTTCGACCAGAAAAATAATGGCTAATATTAAGTTAATTTATTATCTTCCATAAAAAATATAGTAATGGGTGTTATATAATTAAGTTATTAAAACTATATGATCGACTAGAAGTCAGACCAAACTTAAAAAAATACAGTAGCTTAAATATTCAAAAAATTAATGTCAGAAACTTCAGGTTTCGAAGACATCAAAAACAAGATCTCAGATATGACGAACCTCACAGAAAAACTCACCTATCATGCGGTGGTAAATACAGAGGAGGAATATTTGCAAGTCTACGGTCTATCTTTTCACGAAGAAAATGGATTCAACTATATTAATCAGCTATTGCATACACGAACCACACAAGTATTGGATCTGATCGGATAAAATAAAATTATAGTGAAGTCCACCATTCCCGCACCTCCACCTCCTCCGCCTGAAATATCATTCGAAATGGCGTAATAGGTGGAATCAGTGCTGAATAACATTGATTTACCCATCAGTCTATTCAAACGCAACGACAATTATTGGTCTCATGACAATCCGAAGACCCTTCAGGTGAAAGAATATATCAAATAGTTACATGATCAAGACAAAAAGTGGAAGGGTGATCTCAAAAAGAAACGACAGTAGATCTTAAATGAAAAGAATTAGCAATATCACAAAACAATAGAATAAAATGCGAAGCAAGAGCAGAAAGTTAAAGAATAGTAAAAGATAAAGATGATCAAGAAGATATAGTTTATCAAATCACAGTCTTAAGTGAGGAAAAGAACTATAGACGAAGGACTCTAGTTCATCAAGAAACAAGGACGACCGTTATACAAAAAAATGGAGGACGAATTCCATAATAAAGTTTAGCTTCCGACCCTCGAGTAGAAAAAGAAAAAGCTCAATTAATTGAGAGAGCTGCGCCGATCAGTGGATATGAATGAAATCAGTCAGCATAAATAAAAATACTAAAAGATAAAGTAAGAGCACGAGGGAGTAAAAATTATTAATGAGCCAGTGAAAATATCTTACAAAGGTCATTTTTACAAAAGTTTATAGAAGTCAAGCGTGAGGGAATTTGGTGATTAAAGTAGATTAAAGTCACTGATTGACAAGAGAGTTGAATATGCATAAATGGTGAAGAATAATTTCAAGCCAGCAATAGATGAATAAAAATCAAATTAAATTGCAGAGAGGATTGAAGATATGCATAAGAAATTTAGAAGAGCCAAAAAGAACAGAAAATAGAAAAAACAAGCAGATTAAGATGACGATGAAGATCTTGAAGAAGATATCGAAGAAGAGGAACCTGAACCTGAACCAGAGCCTGAAGAGGAGGAGGATTAGGATGAAGATGAAGATGATTAATTTAAAATTTAGAAAAAGAAAGATGATCAATACTAGCCCACCAATGAGTAAAGATATAAAATGGGCTTAAAATTTTTATAATAAGCCAGGAGGAGAAGGAAAAAGATTTAATCTCAAAAGCAGGATGTTTCTTAGGGATAGAAAGATATCAGGAACAAGACCTTTTCAGCCAAGGAAGCAATTGAATCAAAAATGATAAATTAGAATCGAAATACAATTATTCCGACTTCTACCGAAAGTAATAAACGCGTATAGTATCGAAACTATCTCCATGAAATGTCTAAAACAAATAAAACCATCGATTTTATCGATACTTCTCAAATTAAGAGTGATTTAACCCAAGATTTAAAACTAAAAGCCAAAACTAAAGTTGAATCGTTAGAGAATAAGATTCGATATGTGGAAGAAAAAGCCAAGCAGGAAGAGGAGCTCCTCAAACATAGAAAAATTAAGAAAAACTAAGCAATTGGCAAAAAGCAGCAGCTTGACAATGCTATAATTGATACGATAAAAGCCAGATTGGCTCTCATGAATAACTGATTTTTAAGTAATGCATTTTGATAATTTTCCACAATCATTTTTCCATATTTTCAAGACTATTAAAATAATGCTAGTAATCGAGAGAGGCGTAGTTGAGTTGGGAGATCATATCTTCAAGGTATGCTAGGCTGGATATTTTCTTGACATAGTCGTCATAATCTCCAATGAAATGCAGACTAAATTTTGTTATGGTTTTAAAAATATTTTCGAAAAGAAGGAAGAAAATGATGATTCTATCTATTGCCAAGAAGACTTCCTTCATAATACTGGGTCCCATCTTGACAGTAATAATGGTCTTGATTCCCACTTTCGGTTTGGAATGAAACATTTGAAATTTAAAGGGATGATTCTTTTCAAAATAGAGGTCCTCGCTTTCAAAGATGAAATTACTCCAATTACTGACAAACTGATTCCAAACTTTACTGATATCTTTAAAGTAAAATTACTCAATTATCCACTTAAACATAGCCTATATATCGAAAACAAACAGTTTCTACTCGATGAGTTGGACTTTGATATGAATATCGATAGCGTTTTTGCATTCGTTCATCTTATTCAGTTTGATTGACTCCTAATTTGCTGAGTTGAGTGATTCGGAAGATTATTCATTTGATGTTTTGCTGCTATGTGAATATTTGCGTAAATTAGTCTAAAATTTAATTTAAAAGAATAGGTTTTATTTATTTGTTGTATTTATACTTTCCTATTCTTCTTATTAGAGATTTATAATCTTAATGTAATTTTACTTTTGGAGCACTTTGAATATAGTGAGTAGTTGTTGTTGATATTTCATGGAGTATTATTTTGGATTATATTCGCAATATTTCACTGTCATACTCTCAAACATTTTTTGGTTTAAACTCAGTAAATTTTTATATTGATTCCATAGGGACGATTTAAGTTCAAGAAATGGTCGGATCAACTCACCATGCTCGCATTTAAGATGGAAGGAGTGTTATCGAAATATTAAAGAGTTTTATAATTTCAGCAAAACTGCATAGGGATTGCTGGGTTCAAAGTGACTTTCAGGGTCGCAAGTGTATATATCATTGTTCGCTTGATAATAGTAATGTTTTGATTTTTCTCCGACTTCCTCCAAATATTGGATAAGATCAATAGAATTTTAAAATATTTATTTTCTTTAAAAATCACCTAATATATTTTTTTCATTTTCTTCAATCATATTTCCCGATTAATTATTTTTTTAGAAAGAGGCTGAATAGTTAAAGATTATGTCGAAAGATAATATTATTTCATTAATGAGATTTCCTGATTTTATTAGTTTCATCTTTTGCTTGTATTGGTCATCGAAACTGTACATCATGAAGACAGTGCTGTAAAAATTTATAAAGATGTTAGTTGAAATGTAGAAGTGGCTGTTTTCTATTTAAGCCTTGATCAGCAGATAGCAATTCTCTATGAATAGCCTTGCGCGTTCATCAAAACATTTGCCGTAGTCAGTAAATTTAATAATTTTAGATTTGCTAAGTAATTATTTGTTTGGATATAGCTTCAAAGAGATAAATTTGTCTGGAGAGAGTTTCTCGAGTAGTTCTTGCTTACTTTTTTGAGGCATGATTTGGTTATGATATTATTAAAATCAATTTGATATTATTATCGGTTTGTCGGCATAGAATGAAATCTTGATTAGTATTATTTTGAATTTCAATGAAAGGATTTTATATTTTTGCTTAATTTTTTCCGAAAGTAAATATTTCATAAGATAAGTTTAGACTTAAATGTTTTTACTGTGACCAGAGTGTTTATTAACAAAATTATAAATTTTGTAATTAGTAGTAATAAGTCTACCTCAGCAGAGTATAATTTTTAAATTGGATCTGAATTCACCAATGAATAAAATACATTATAGCATTTATCAGTTATCAGTTATCAATTATCAGTTATGATGAAGTATAAATCAATGATAAAAGTTAAAAGGATTTCTTATGCAATCCTATAACCGAACGTTATTTGTCATTTTTAAATAGATTAGAAAAATGCAGAGCTAACATTCCTTTTAACGATTATTTTTATCAGCCAAAAGTATATTGAAACAATCATTTGCTATCTTTTACAGATTTGCACATTACAACTCTAATTTGATCGTTTTTCTTTTTAGATTGAAGAAATGATAGAATCGACTGCTTATTTGAGCCAATGGTCGTGAGCTTTATCTGTTATTGATTTTTGGCGGCAGATAACGGCGAGGAATGTAAGGTGTTTTGCTAATGAATGACCTCAGGACAGGGAGAAAGAAGATGAAAAACTAGCCGAAGAGGTCTAAATAATAATAAGGAGTACCTGCTGTATGGCGGACAGGGACACACCAGTTCCTCAGTTCTATTCGTTATCATTAGAATTGGCCGTATGATATAATTGCGATAATAGAAAACTTCAAATAAATATCGCGCTTTAAAATTTCAGTTAAACAGTTATTTTTTCCAAAAACTATAATTAACTATAATCTCATTAAAAGTTGAATATAATCATTGATGGAACAATCCCCTCCTGACAGATTAAGCAGATTTGTGGCCCAAGTCGAGATCATTATCGAATGCAAAAACTATAAAAAGTATGTTTAGATTGAATCAGAGTTGTATTGCAGCTACCTAAAGAGATGCTTTCCTTGGCATTTGATATTGTCGCGGGGCTCAAGAAAAAATATGGAAATACGCAGTTTTTTGTGCTGTATGACAGTCTTAAACAATCATGTTGCTTAGATCTACTCGGAGCAGAGCATTTGGGCTATGATGGCTTTATTCATTTTGGGAAAGCATGCTTTAGTTCTCCTCATCAGCCTAACCATCATTATATCTTTGAAGAGCCAGAATCTGAAAGACTATAACAAATAAAAACTCTTTTGAGAAGCCCTCATTTGGAAGCAGATCTTACAAAGCATAATATTGGATATTTGCTTTTGGATCAGTCATATTACGAACCTATTAAAGCATTTATATTATCCGACTAAACTTTAAATAAAACGATACAAATTCTTAAATTGGCTTATGATGCTTCATAAGGAAATTAGTACCTAATATTGGGATATTATTTTGCTCAAAATGTGTAAAATAATAAAAATATATTAATAGTAGGTGAAATTGAAAAGTAAAACTATTCCTTAGAAATGAACATTTACTAACGGGTTGCATTCAGTCTCAAGAAATTAAAAAATACAATTGGGCAGCAATTATTTTATTTGGGAGATAAAGACAGCAATATTGTGGTTTAATATCAAATTAATAACAGCAAAAGATTAATGCAAAGGTACTCTATGGCTTCACAGCTATAAAATCACGAAGTATATGGAGTTATTGTAAGCAATACGGCTACTTCCTTCTTCCAAGCCTCTCTTGACAGATGCGTCTCTATCTTAAAAAAGCATAACAAAAAAGTATATATCTTCATGATGAGTATGTTCTGACCTATTTAGATAACTTAAATGAAGTCAAACTAGGAAATTTCCCAGAGATAGAAGTTTATGTCATCATATCGTGCTTCAATCACTGTCTTTTCTCAATAAAAGATTTTCATCGACTCGTTGTAATTCCCACTGATCTCGAAATCGCATTTTAGCATAAAAATTTTGAAGAATATCTCTTTGATGGAAAAGCGGATTTATACATTTCTGAGGAAAAATAAGAAAAAGAATAAATTAAATTGGAGGACTAAACGAATAATCTATAATTGCAACCGATGGGCTGCAAAGACATAATGTTAAAAAATAAAATTCAAACTCTAGACTACTATCGTGAAAGAGAGTATAAGGGGTTGATTTTTGCATAAAAGAAGGAAATAAAGAAGATGACTAAAGGCAAAGTAGGTTTAGCCCAGCAATACACATCGCTGCAATGATTATTCTTCTATTCACTGCTGTTTTTATTTGTCAATGTTATCAATTTTCAGCAATAAAATTCTGAAGTCTATCATATATAGTGAATAATATATAAAACCTTCATTAATTTGCTTCAAATAGTAATTTTCCTTAACAACATAATCAATATTTTTAAATAAGATCGATTGATAGTAATTTAATAAATAATCCTCGATCATTAATTATCTTCACCCCGTGGATTATTTAATTTTAACATCTTTCTGGGACTTCCCAGACTATTTAAACTCACTTCTTTTTACAGGCTATCGATCTTTTACTTCAAATAAACATTTTACTTTATGATGAAATTGTTCTGCGATTTCAATTTTTGCTATCTTCTAATAGCCTTGGCGATGCCTTAAAATTTTTTGCGACTCTAGGCTTCGATTTTTTCCCAACAAACAAACATTTCATCAAGACTCATGCCCGAGCAGTTATTTTCTTTGGCATGATTCCAATTTTTGATGGCGCTCTCTAATTTTTTTCGTATCTTTTCCTCTCTCTGCGTAAGTTCATATTTTTAATTTTAAATGCTCATTCTTTTGGTATAATCCTCTTTCTTTTCGTTCTGGAGTCTTGTTTCGTACATATTAGTAATTTTGATTAATGACTCTTTTAATTCATCATTTTCTAATTGCAGTGATTTATATCTTTCTTATTTAACCTCCTCAGCTTCAGAGGAAGTATGAATCTTTTTCAGCTTTTAATTTTATTCATAAAATTCAAGCTTTTTAATGAGATTCAATTCCTTTTGCTTCAATTTTTTAGTGGTGTCTTGTACTTTGTTATACTAGATGGACATCAATCTAAACTTCTACTAATAGAAAGTAACTTTTGATGATAACTATTAACTCTTGCCATTTTAACTTTGGCTGTTGAGGTTATACTATCCCTTCAATTTGTAGTTCTATTTAATCACTTCCTTGTATGTCTTCTTTAGTTGTTCAAATTCATCAACTACGTTTTTATTTGCCTGGATATTTGATTCGAGATCGATAATTTTCTTTTCATACACTTCATTTTTTTAAAGTGATTATAGTTTTTATTTTGATAAAACCTCGTTTTATGATACCATTCGATTATTTTAAGCGGTCCAGCTTTATCTTTACCATTGGTATTTGTCCTCAAGTTGTCTCTTGAAATTTTATAATATTTCAAGCTAATTGCTCAAGTTACTGACATTTCTTTAAAGACTATATATCTTTAGCTCATATTCTTGAGTGTTTTTCTTTTGCTCTGTTCTTAACTAATCATAAGTGGCGTTTAATTCAGCACAATATTGCGATTGATTCCTGATCTGTTCTTCTAATTGATTAATTATAGTGCTGCTTTGCTCTTTCAGCAACTGGTATTCTTAATTTATCATTTATTTTTCCCTATTGATCTTTTGCTGGTCATTTTACAGCAAAGATATCTTGTTAATTAATTAGGAACAGTTTAAAGTGAGCTGATTAATGGTGTTTACATATTCAGTCTATTATTTCTGATGTTGTAAGGTCATGTCCATAATGGTTTGACTGAGTTGCATCTTTTGTGCGTTAATCTCTTGCATATTTTTATGGTTCTAGTGTATCTTTTAACTGTACTCTTTAATTTTCCTCTGATTAAATTCGAGAGTTTCATTGAGGATATCAATTTAACTTTTTAACTATTCCTCCTTTCTGTCTCTCTCCAAAATATTTTCTTATAACATTTCAATTTTGTTCATAGACACTTCAATCTATTTCTATCGTTCTTGTTCCATAAGTTGTATCTTCCTATTCAACTCTTTAATATTGGCCTAGATTTTATGCCTAATTATTTTTTAATTTTCGTTCTTCTATTCAGAGTAAAGATAAAGTTCCTTTGATTCCTTCAAACGAGTTTATAACTCTTAAGTTAGTTTCATAAGTCTAGTTTTTTATTAATTAGCTATTTCGCAAACAAGCTGCAGCTCACTACATCTTTTCTACAGTTAAACTTGATCAGTCATCAATCTATTGACCTCATCGCTCTCTTCCGTTTTGATACTCTCAAAAGACAATATCTTCTTCCTCAAATCTTTATTTTAGAGCTATTTCTTTAATCCGCCTTCTTTCAAACTCACAATCTTGTCCTCAAGTTGTTTGATTTGTTCTTATCTCTTCATAAGCAGTTATTCATATTGATCTCTTTCAAACTTAGAGGGGGTTTTCAGTTACATCTCATTTATTCTACGAGAAGACTCGAGACTCTTAATTTATTACTTTAACTGACTATATTCATGGACTGTGGAGTGAATATTTTTCAAGAGTTAGTGATTCGAAGCCATATACTAAATCAGCTCGTTTCCTTCATTAAAATCTTTTTCTTATTGAGATTCGTCCACCATTCCCTTCTTTTGCTGGCTCTTACTCAATATTTACATAAAACTTTACATTGAACTGTTTATCATATTGCTCTTCAAATCCTATATCTTATGAGTGATCTCTTCAAATTTGTGATCAAAACCTTCATTTCTAGAGCTGATTGACTCACTCGCAGTGGATGGCTAGGAAGGTACTCTTTTTTAACTCTTGAGTTGAGCAATTAGCTGTTTTAACTATCTAATTTCCTTCTTGTATTGTTAAATGTTCGTTGAAAGCGATTATTCATTCACTAAGGCTTTCACTTTTACCATCTTTGCTCGATTGGCGAAATTTAAAGTCGAAAGAGTCTCTTGAAAACAAAGAACTGAATTCGCTATAGTGGCAACTATAAAAGTTTTGGAATTGCCGCCTAAACTATCTCTGAGCAAACAAGTTAATTTTGAGTCTCTGTATGGGATGTGCACTTTTGGCTTATCGCTAGCCAAAGCCAACGCATTGATAACCATTCCCAAAGTAGTCAGTGATTTATTGATATTTCCTGCCTATTTCAGCCGATCACCTGTCGCTTGGGTTGCTTTTTGCCTTTCCGATCCTGCTAAATCAACAAAGTGGAGTTTGGGTGTTTTAAGACATTTGTGTCCATCTGTATCTAATTTAATAGATAAAGATATTGTAAAAATGGAATGAGACCGGGAAGACTATCTGTTCATCATAGTTTAACCAATGTGTCTATTCTTCATTCCAATGGTCAAACATTATAGCAATTTTTATGAGTTAAGAGCGAGCTATTAAGTTAAATTTTATACAAATACTCCCCTTCTTCCATCCTGCCGAATGTTCAAATTTTTGCGTTCCTTATCCTTTCGAGTGTCAAGTAGATCAATGATCTGCTCGTTGTAAAGTTAATAGTAAGAGCAGGTTACGATGCATTCAGTACAATTCATGCGATCAATGCGAGAAAATAATTCGCAGAAAGATCGTTGCATTAGTCCATTGTTGTTGCCCATCATAGTGTGGGTTTTTCCCGAGCCTGTTTGCCCATACACGAAAATGCAGCTGTTATATCCTTCAAGTGTGTGAGCAATTAGCTTTTTCCCCACAGCAAGAAAGATATCTTATTGTTGGGAAGTGGGAGGAAAGATACGATCGAAAGCAAAGGTATGCCTTTCTAACTTGATCTCATTGCCGGTATAGATGACAGACTCCTCATCATCATTTCCCGGCTTAATACGAACGAGAACCTGAATAGAGTCTTAGTGAGAGGGTTATTCTGTGTCCATCTAACTGAATAATTTGATTTTATGAATAAACATAGATCATCAGCTTTATTAGTCAAAATTGATAAAAAATTTGGTTTGAAAAATGAAATATTTTAAGCATGTTTCTCTTGAGATTACAGTGCTTGTAAATGAATTTCTCAATTATCCTAATATATTCTTAAAATGAAATGTTGTTTTTAAAATTATTTTCAAGATAAAGTCCTCAATTATTTGTTTAAGCTCGTATATGAATATTTTTACAAACCTTAAAAAAGGAAAAACTGATTAAAAAATTAATGATGAATATTTGATATTCATATTGCTTGTGATATTTATGACTATCATTCATGCTTTTTCATTCAATATGTCATCTAGAATTGAAGATGACTTTCCCTTCTTTAATACCTTTTAAGCAGGTCCCTCTTCGATGATTTTTCCTGATTCCATTATGATAACCCTATCACAGTCTTCTAAAGTTTGCAAGCGATGAGCTATTGTTATTATTGTGCTTTATTTGCATTTCTATTTGAGAACTTGCAAAGTCATTTGATCTGTTTTTTAGTCAATATTGGCAGTGGCTTCATCAATTAGGATAATTTTACTATTTTTAAGCAAAGCCCGACAAAGACAAAGCATCTGCTTTTCACCGAGGGAAAAATCTTCTGCGGAAATAATCTGATCAAGTCCGCCCTTATCACAGATTGTTCTGTAAAAATTAGTCTATTTCAAGACTTCAATGAGTTCAGAATCAGATCTTTGACTCATCAAGTTTAAATTTTATCGAATAGATCCGTTGATTATTACAGATTCTTGATCAATGATTGTAAAACTTTGCCTGAGTTTGGTCAGTGAGCGCTAATCTGTTTTAAGTCCATCAATTTCAATACTTCCCTATGAAATATAAGCAATGCCGAGAAGAGCATTAAAAATGGATGTTTTCCCTGAGCCTGTCCGACCAGCAATTCCTATTTTTTCTCCTGCCTTAATGGTCAAATTAAATTTGGATACAACATCAGGCAAATCTTATCTATATCTTATACTGACATCTTTAAAACAAATATTTCCAGAATTGATTTAACTTTCGTCTTTTCCCCAGTTTTAATCTTCTCTTTAAATAGTCATAAAACTATAAATTCTTTATAAAGAAATTACCTTTGTTTAAAAATAGGCGTAGCATAATATACTTAGGTTAATATCTGAGCTAAGATTGAGCGAATAGGTAATGAGAAGACCCGCAAGCGCAGGACTACTATCACTACTGAAAAGACAGTACCCAATGGCAGTAATATTCACTAACATACTCAAATAAGACAAATTAAGAGCGAACCAACTCTACATACCTTGACGGATCATTCTTGCTCGCCTATTCTCATCGCAGAGGGATAGTTGTTTTACAGTCACTTGTTTTTGCAATTGATATGCTCTTATTGACTAAAGGCTTGCCAAAGCAGATACAAATCCATTGATAATGGGAGAATTAGTTATCTTTTCGATACGAGATACTTCCCTTTGAGTTGATAAATAATAGTTTTTCAGTCTAATGCAAGCATATGCCATTACTAATATCGGAATAACAAGATAAGGAGTTGAACTATAAATGCAAATGGCGATGGTTCCTAACATTTGAAAAACACAAACAAGCAATCCTCCGATTGCTGGTCCAATTGCTTCATCTAATTCCCTCAAATCATGGGTTAATCTATTCAAAATGCGACCAGTTGGTATTCGATTAAAGAATTTACTTAAACTTGCTCCAAGAAGAGAGGAAATCATTTTCTTATTTACTATTTCTCCTTGCCTTGCTCCGGAAAGGATAAGCACATAGGCTCTAATTAAAATGAATAAACTTGAGGAAAGAGACAGACCAACATAGATATACAAGCCGTATTTAAATTATTAAGGATCCTAACACCATTTTTGCATAATAATTGAAGCAAATGTTGTGCAAAGTATCCACATAATCATTGCCATCAAAACAACGAAAGCAAATTTCACAAATCCTCCATTAAGTTCGATGTATTGCATAAAAATTTCAGATTTTATTTTGCCTAACTGTTGGTCTTCAGGTAGCATTAGTTATTGGACTAATTATTATGATTTTTGTCTTTAAGATAGATTAACTAGTTTTTATTTCATAATAACAGCTTATTTTATAAATTTCAACTCCGTATAAATTGCTTAATCTTTTTAAACATGTGTTATGAGTGCTGAACTATCCTTGCAAAGGTTTTTAAAATGTTAAAAACCCACTATTTTTTCGTAAGATCCTCGACATGCAATATGGCCTTTCTCCATCAGTATAATTTGATCTGCAAATTTAATAAATTCGAGAGCATGAGTGATCATAAGTAATGTTTTATGCTTTAAATATCCGAGCAAGGTTTCCTTCATCAAAAACTCAGCAGTTGAATGGTCCACAGCCCCCAAAATATCATCAAGTAAGTAAATATCACAATTAGAGTAAAGTGCTCTGGCAAAACTGATCCTAACTTTTTGTCCACCGGAAATGTTGACTCCTTTCTCTCCAATTTAAGTTAATTACTTCTTCGGCAAGATTTACAGATCGTTTGATAGAGCAGCGTAATAGATTACTTCTTTAAATTTGCGTTAATCATATGGTAAATTATTAATAATATTTTATTTAACAGTGGCAGACATAATCCAAGGTTTCTGCCCACAGTACGCAATACTTCCGTTAATTATAACTTTAGTATTATTGGCTGATTTCATTTCATTGAGAATTGCTTGAAATAAATTTGATTTTCCGCTTCCAATTTTACCAATTATCATCGTAAAACTTTCCCTCGTAATGCTTAATTGAATATTTTTGAGATAAGTCTTGAATTGTCTTAGCTTATTTTTGTCTGATTCTGATTCCTTCTTTGATGTGATTTTTCTCCACTTGAAATTTCCATTTGTTATTGCTACAGCTTCCGGTTATTCTTTATCTCCATATATATAATTTTTATCTTTAATTTCCTTACTGCATAAAAATATTTCAATTCTCTTCAAGGAAGTTAATATTTGTAGAACCTCAGAAATAGAAGTCGGAAATTGTCTAATAGGATACTGTAGAATTGAAAATATCATTATTGTTGTAAAAGCGACTTCAGATTTTATCTCATTTTACAATAAAATATAGGTTATGAAAGTTGCAGCCAAAATCATAGGACTTGCAAGCCAGTATACAAAAAATCCAATTACTTAGAAAATACCCTTCTTTTTATAAAATTTTATTTCTTCCTCCCGTGCAGAGGTTACTTTTTATAAAAATACTTCCTCTAATCCATGAATTTTAATAAATCTAATCGAGTTTAGCATTTGCTGTGTAGCTTTCATTCTTTTATCTTTTGCTTTTAGAACATCTTTGTTGTAGTTTACAGTGACTTTTGACACAAAATAAGTCAATCCAATCATAATCACCATCATAACTACGCCTGAAAGAAAGGATATTCCAATAAAAATGTACATGAGAATAACTCCTATTATAATTTGAATCGGTGTTGAAATTACAGCTGACATCTGGTTTCCAAGATAGGTGAGTCTCTAACAATCGACTTGACTGTAGTTTATTACATCTGAACTTTCAAATTATCTTTATCTTAAAAGAGGATGCTTTAAAGATTTGCAAAATATCATCATACTTAAACTGGAAGAAAGGTTGAGACCCAGTGTTCCCAGTTTATAATTCATTTTAGATTAGCCTACACTGCGGAAAAATATTAAAAGACATATGGATAAAAATAAAATTATACCTTAACTACTAGGGCGAGTTTACCTTTATTGTATATATTGTATGATTAGGGCACAAAGGAAAGGAGAACACATTTTTAGAAGAGAAACACTTATTACTATCAAAAAAATACCTACAAATTATGATCTAAAAGTGAGGAACAAAGTTTTGGATAGTTTGCTTCCACCTTTTGGATTATTTTTAATTTATTTTCTAAAATTGGTTGTCAATTTTTAAAGAAAATTTGATGTATTTAATTTTGAGGGAAGAAGAGGCATTGATGCTAAAGCTATTTTATTTTTAGATACTCCTGCTATAAATGAATACAACCACAAGAATAATGTTTCCTGAATAAATCCATCGCCATTGATGGGGATGTCTTATTACTTATTTTTTGTTCTTTGATCTTAGTTTATGTCAATCAAGGATTATTGAAGCTCATGGATTTAAGATTTCATAACTCTCAATGATAATAATTGAAATTAAATAATTTCAGTCCTATTTTAATTTTATAAAAGATTTATTTCTGATGACAGAAATTATTGCTCAAGAAGACAATATTTTTAAGTAAAAACTGAGTCAAAATAGTTTATTTGCTCTTTTATAAATGTTATGATGATATTATTATTAAATTTTTATTGAGAGAGATGGGAAACATTTGTCAACAGTAGTACGATAGAAATCAGAGTAAAATCTTGCTTATTTTAGATTCAAATCAAGGGTTTAATCCAGGAAATAATCAAGGGTTCAATCCAGGCAATAATCAAGGGTTTCAGCCACCACATCACAATCAGGGTTTTAATTCTAATCATCATCATCCACACCATCACGATAATCATCATGGCCATCATTGATAATCATGAAAACATATAAAAATTTAATGAACTGAAGGACTTCAATTGTTAATTAACTCTTGAAAAATATTTAAATCTACAAATTTATACATATCCTTTTACAATTAGCAAATAATATTTAGACTTACAATATATTAAGAAAAAATTCTTGGTTTAAATATAGTTAATATAAATTTATCAGTTGTATTTAATGGCATTGCAAATTCAATTGAGATAATTAATCAAACAAAAATCATTAACAAAAGGAAGGTATATATTGTTAAGAACAGTCGACTTACCCACTTTATTCTTGCAAATTATCCATCATTGTCAGTCATAAAAGAGACTCCAATTACCAATCCAGCAATCAGACTTCCAAAGTGACCGAAAAAATCAATGCCTGGTAGGAGAGATATGAAGAGTAGGTAAATGAGCATACTGGCGATCTGTTTTTTTGCGACTTCAACGGTCCCTCTTTTTTTTGATTATATATATAAATTACCAATGTAAAGACCCATTATTGCACAAATAGAGGTTGAGGCGCCCACAGCAATCACATGTTTATTTCCAAAGTTTAAATTATAGAAGTCACTGAGCATATTTCCTAAATATGTTTTTAATTACCATAAATTCCCCCAATGAAATAGACAGTCAAGTATATTTTAAGGTGAACTTGGGCTTAGATCTGGGCGCAAAACAATAATAACGTCATAGAGTTCATGAGAATATGCAAAATGCCAGAGTGGAGAAAGGTTGCAGCAACCAGACGATAAATCTAGCCCTATTTAACCAGTATTGGCACGTTAGCTCCCATTCTAATTAAAACCTCGTAGGATATGCTTGCAGGTGCATTTGATACTGATGATTGAGTCCATGTTTTGATGCATTCTATGATAAAAATAATCCATAAGACTAAGAGAAAGACTATGGAGCATTTTGACAGTTTTAAGTACTGTTTTAAAATATTCATATTATATTATTTGAGAGACTGTTCCGATCTTCTTTGCTGAGTGGCTGTAATTTATGGGTCAATCATTAATTTGTAAAAATATAACAAAAATTTAAAAGCCTGATTAAATAAAGAATTATGAGGTATGCTCTACAAATAAACAAAAATAAATAATCAATTTTTTTACAAAAATTAATTCTGATTTTGCGATCAGCTTGCATTGCCAATATCCAAGACTTTTTAAGCATTCTTTTTAGGTAAAAAATTATTTGGACCTTAATTTTGTTCCATTGATAACAGTTAATTTAAAATATTAACAAAGAATAATAATAAAATAAATGATCAAATTCAAGTTAGGATTATGAGGGAATCATGGACTGAATTAGTTAACAATTGTTCTTGTTTTTTGATTTTTATACTCCTGAGTTGATTCAATCCGACCTTATCTCTTACCTACTGAATGCTATACGCTGAATTGTACTGCACTTACTGATTAAATCATAAGGACTCTAGATAAATAGAGAATAACTCTTTAATAATTTATTTAATTTCTTTTAGGTATACTCCTAAATAATGGAATAAGAACAGCTTTGTTTAAAAATTATACGCTTTCTATCGTATTCTTTACAACTGAATCATCAATAATTTACCCTTCATCAAATGGAGTCATACGCCTAAATATATATAAAAATACACTGTATAAAAGGATAACTTACGCGGTCTTTAATGAAATTGATAGTACTCTGTGTAGATAGAGGTTTACTCCTTAGTAATATCGGCTTAACCCTAACTTTAAAAATTATTTACAGCGGCTATATTCTAATAAGAACAACTCTGAATGTTCTTCCTTTTACACCTTCTTTTAGATACATTTGCACTATTTTAAAAGATGTTTACAGTTTGCTGCGTTTAATTTATCATGCGGCTTTGTGAATTTTGAGATACGCGCCTGAATCATATTTAGGATACAGTCCTTATAAAACAAATTTATTGAGTTGACACTTGACTTAACTCTCTCAAAGATGAACTTATAAAATTTATTGGTTTAATAAGCAAAATAATGAGCATGTTTTATTGAAAAGCATCAATAAATGTGTTTTACTTCATTTTGCCAGAAATAAGTCATTGATTACCTAATTTATAATTTTTTATGAGTTTAAAGTTAAAATCTGTTCTGATTCCTAAAGTTCTTTGGAAAAGGTTTAGCATTTAAATAAAAGATAATCACAAAAATTCAATTTCAATACAAAGATAAGAATACAGAAACTTATCCAAAGACCGATTATTTAGTCCTTATCTCCCTAAAAATTATTATAAAATAATGAACAAAAAACAAATGAATGTAATATTATTTTTAAAATTAATAATAGCATTTTAAGTTTAAGGGGTTGGGGTTGGGGTTGGGGTTGGGGTTGGGGTTGGGGTTGGGGTTGGGGTTGGGGTTGGGGTTGGGGTTGGGGTTGGGGTTGGGGTTGGGGTTG
>Ga0302186_10000997_pt1 | contig 24346 bp, 15 predicted proteins | sample II_Bog_E1_2_FD_198782 | JGI IMG/M metagenome (GOLD analysis project Ga0302186, IMG submission 198782) | Peat permafrost microbial communities from Stordalen Mire near Abisko, Sweden - II_Bog_E1_1 | ecosystem: Environmental > Terrestrial > Soil > Wetlands > Peat | place: Sweden: Abisko...
TTTATTGATTGATTTATTATTTCTCTCTTTTTATTTTCTCTCTTTTATAAACCAATTTAATTTATTGATTGATTTATTATTTCTCTCTTTTTATTTTCTCTCATTTATAAACCAATTTAATTTATTGGTTGGTTTATTATTTCTCTCTCATTTTATTTTCTCTCATTTATAAACCAATTTAATTTATTGGTTGGTTTATTATTTCTCTCTTATTTTATTTTATTTTATTTCATTTAATATGAGGCAACAAAACCACAAATAATATTATATCTTATTATTTTGTCATTTGTGGTAAAATATTCACTCTCCCTAATTAAGACCAATGGTATTAAATAGGGTTCGCCAGCGAGCCCCGAAGGGGCGAGCGTTGGGCGTAATCCCCGTAGGGGATGCGCCCCATATAAAATAAAAGAGGGAATTAAATAAATTAAATAAATTAAATTAGTTTATAAAATCAGAGAAAATAAAAAGAGAAAAAATAAACCAACCAATAAATTAAATTGGTTTATAAATGAGAGAAAATAATAAACTATAAATTAAATTGGTTTATAAATGAGAGAAAATAATAAACTATAAATTAAATTGGTTTATAAATGAGAGAAAATAATAAACTATAAATTAAATTGGTTTATAAATGAGAGAAAAATAAAAAGAGAGAAAAAATAAACCAACCAATAAATTAAATTGGTTTATAAAATGAGAGAAAATAATAAACTATAAATTAAATTGGTTTATAAATGAGAGAAAAATAAAATGAGAGAAAATAATAAATTATAAATTAAATTATAGTTTATAAATGAGAGAAAAATAAAATGAGAGAAAATAATAAACTATAAATTGAATTGGTTTATTAAATGAGAGAAAAATAAAATGAGAAAAAATAAACTAATTAATAAATTAAATTGGTTTATTAAATGAGGGAAATGATTTAGTTTATTATATATAAAAAATTGAAATATAAAAAATTGAAATAAAATAATACAATTTTAAAATAGTATAAAAACAACTATATAATTTAATTAAGAATGTCGTCATCATCTCAATATTCGTTATCACCAAATTCGCGCATTACGCCTATTTTATCCGAAGTAAATAATGTGCTTTTAAAACATTTAACTGAACTTAATAGCGAATATAAACATTACGAACATTTTTATAATCAACTTATGAAAAGTCCAATTATTGAATCAGAAATTAATAAACGTATGCAAATCAAAACTGATATTAGTAGTGAAACCACACATATTAAACATTCTGGACCAATTACCACCACCGACTTTAATGTTGAATCTAATATTCAAAAACCTTTATTGACCAACCAACCATCAAATAATAATACTGCAGAAATAAGCGACATATATAAAGAAATCAATAAAATTCAAATGCAAATGCAAATGCAAATTTTGGAATTAACCGAACAAAAATCTCAAATGCAATTACACATTTTGGAATTGACCAATAAAATTGTATCTCAACCCACAATTATAAACAATAAATCATTTCCAAATCAACCTAATGATTTTAGTTTAGAATATAAGGAAAAGTCCCCCGACCCCAAATCTATTACATTGGAAATTTGTGTTGGAATGGAAGGCGAAAACAATGATATTCAACCTGATGACAATAATATTGAAATTACTGAAGAATCACACGAATATTGTATTGATGCTGAAAACAATGACACCAATGATGCCGACGACAGTGGCACTGAAACCGAAGCCGATGAACCCGAACCCGAAAACAATGACACAGATGATACCGACACCTGTGGCACTGAACCTGAAAGTAATACGCCAATTGCCTTAGAGGAAAAGGAAGAAGAAGAGGAAGAGGAGGAAGAGGAAGAGGAAGAAGAGGAAGAGGAAGAAGAGGAAAAGGAATTTCAAGAGTTTTTGCATAAAAAAATATCATATGCGGTTCGTAGTTCTGTTTTACAAAAAGGGAATGGACCATTTTATGGGTTTGATAAAGACGGAAATATTAATGATAAAATTGAGTTAGGATATTTAGAAAATGGAAAGGCACGTTTGCATAAGTGAATAAATAAATAAACAAAATATCCCAACAACTAAATAATAATCCTTTTATATATTATAACCATAACTATTATAACATATAAAATACAAAATACAAAATATGGAAATATGTTCGCCTGTATTGGTGTATTTTATTTTTTCAATTACACAACTTTTTTTAGATATTTCAAACAAAATGTATAATACTGCATTTATGAAATTATTTGTAATTATAGCGATTTCTATTTTATTACTTATTTTATGCGATAGAGGACAAACAACAATTGCATGGCTAATCGTATTTATTCCATTCATTTTTATGAGTGTTATTATAGGTATGTTGCTTTATATGTTTGGTCTCAACCCAACCACTGGAATGGTAAAATTACCACCGAATGTATCACAAGACAATGGTGGTAATATTGTCGTTTATGACCCCAATTATGACCCCATAAATCATCCAGTTTATTATAAAAATCCAAATATTATTATTCCTTATGCCACATATACTCAACCAATACAACCGCCACCGCCTCCTCCTGAACCATATGTTGCACAAAACAACACCACAAGCAGTCCAAATGAAAATATAAATGAAACCACTATACCCATACCAACATCATCATCGCCCCCACCTCCAACATCATCATCGCCCCCACCTCCAACATCATCATCGCCCCCACCTCCAACATCATCATCATCATCATCGCCCCCACCTCCAACATCATCATCATCATCATCGCCCCCACCTCCATCATCATCATCATCGTCATCGCCCCCACCTCCAACATCATCATCGCCCCCACCTCCAACATCGTCATCGTCATCATCATCGTCATAAAATTATATTTTATTGAATGCCTTGCGATTGCATTTCTCTCTTTGTCAAAAATAAAAATAAATAAATTATTAGAAATAAAATATAATAATTTATATTGTCTATTTTTTGCGCACCTTTAGGAGTCTATAGAAATATCCAACTGTCCAAAATTCCTCAAAACAAACTTAAAAGGATATTAATAAATATATTTAATAAAAATTGTTGTTGGATTATAAAATGTTGGATTCATTATATTTATATTTAAGAAATGCCATAAAAATGGGACTTATTTTTATGTTTATGAAAGGTATTTTTTGGTATTCACATTTTCAATTTATATATGACCGTGATTATTCATCTCACGTGGAAACCAATTCTTTTTTAAAATATGTATATTTGTATTATAAATATATTTTTATGACAAATGCAAACAATCTACATAATAGTAGCAAATATATTGAATATGTAAATGAATTAGGGCAAATTATTTATATTAAACCTCTTAATTTACCATCTAATATTATTACTGATAGTGATAGTGATAATGATAGTGATAGTGATAGTGATAGTGATAATGAATGTTTAATGGATGTTAAAAATGAGAATGAGAATGAGAATGAAAGTGAGAATGAGAATGAGAATGAAAGTGAGAATGAAAGTGAGAATGAAAGTGAGAATGAGAATGAGAATGAGAATGAAAGTGAGAATGAGAATGAAAGTGAGAATGAAAGTGAGAATGAGAATGAGAATGAGAATGAGAATGAGAATGAGAATGAGTGGGATGAGAATGAGAATGAGAATGAGTGGGATGAGAATGAAGATTTGTTTGACTTGATAATATATAATTATGTGGGTGTAGATAATAAAGGTGAAAATATAATAAATAAGATTTTAAGACACAAGGAGGATGAACCGCCAATTATCGAGCATAATTATAAAGCACTAACATTAAATCCATTTTTTTTATTGAAATATAAAGATAAGCCGATTCATTTGGTAAATAAAGCGGATAATTATTTAATAGACAAAAACTGTATAACATATAAGTTTCTTGTATATTATTTTAAACATTATTATCAAATGTCGGTGGATAAAGATTTAAGTGTAATTATTGTTGATAAACAATTTCATCAAATTACAGTCGACCTTGCAACACACTATATTGAATTAAATGATACAGTGATTGGATATGAAATAAAAGAATATTAAACAATGGCAGTGGATAAACCACCATAAAATGAAATAATATAAAAACTTATAAGTATATATATATACGTCTTTAAATGACAACCCACAATAACATTATTTCATTACCAAAGAATTTGAGTAGTGTAAAAGAAGTTGATGGGAAGGGTATATTAACAGACTATACATATCATTGTTTGGGACATAAATGGACATTATGGATTCATTTGCCACATGACCCGTCATGGACTCTTGACAGTTATAAAAAAATCATTACTATTTCAACTGTAGAAGAAACGATTGAATTGATGGAACATATGCCGCCGAATTTGATTGATAATTGTATGTTGTTTGTGATGCGCGAAGGAATTAAGCCTACGTGGGAGGACATTAAGAATCGTGAGGGAGGGTGTTTTTCTTATAAAGTGAGTAATAAAACGGTGCATACAGTATGGCGCAATTTGTTTTATATTTTAATGGGTAATTCCATTAGCAATAATCAGTCATTTGTAAATGATGTTACTGGAATTACGATTTCTCCCAAAAAAAACTTTTGCATTATTAAGATTTGGCTAACAAATTGTAGTCATCAAGACCCAACCATTATTAATATAGATTGTGGTCTTATTAATGATGGTTGTTTATTTAAAAAACATGTTCCAGAATATTAGATTTAGATTTAGGTTTTAAGAGTTTAGGTTTTAAGAGTTTAGGTTTTAAGAGTTTAGGTTTTAAGAGTTTAGGTTTTAGGATAAAATAAATATTTGAGTGGAATGAACGGTTGGATAGATATAATTATAAAAAAAATATGCGGTAGGCGATATAATGGTTGGTTTTGTTTTATTAGTTAAATGATTAATAATGGTTATATTTTGTGAAATGGACTCTATTCCACAAAATCCGAATTGGTGTTTTTTTGCGATTGTGTAAAAACTGTTTTTAAACCCTAAAATAAATAATGTCGTTAAATCCACATTATTTTCGGGGTTGAGGTCGGTGTTAGGATTAGAATTCAATAAAGAACCAAAAAGAGTTAATACTTCTCCTTGTCCATCTTCAATGCGCACACAACTTTTGCGATAAAAATATGCCGCAACTATTTGTTGCCCAGAAGCAGAGGATGATGTGCTACTATTTAAATCAAATATTACATGAATAAATATGTTATCAGTTTTAATGAGTTCAATTACATTTGCAATAGACGGTTCAATAAATACATCATATACGGTTCGCTGTGATTTCATAAAATCAATTAAATCAGGAATATTTTCGGGTGTAATTGCTACCATTTTATAGGGAGGATGTATTTTTGGAGGTGGAGTTTTCATCCATTTTGTGATGGGGAAACCGTATGTAGAATAAACAACCAAAGGAACAATGCCCTGTAATATATGGTCTTCATGCTTAAAAAGAGACACACTTATTTTCGTATTTTTATGTCGTTGATTGTATTCGTGTGTTTGGATTAATTTTGGAGCAATACCGTGTTTTCGATTTTTTTTATTTACACAAAGAAATTCCACATAATAAACAGGGACAGGGACAGGGACAGGGACATTATTAAAATAAATATTTAGAGGACGACTTGTAATACTTCCAATGGGAACACGGTCTTCAATAATATTATTTGCGAGAGAAATAGGGGATATAACATCATCTAAATAATAAATTGGTTCATTATAAAAGGATATGAAACAAGGATATTCGTGTCCAATAAAATAGGTCCATATATTTGTGGATTTAGGCTCATAAACATTGCCATCGTGTGTGTGCAAATAATGTCTTATAATAAGTGCCTGAAAATGGGTGCATTCACGCGATGTTAAATCGCTTACTTTAGAAGTATAAAGCGTTTTAGGGTCAGTAATTAAAAAACGTTGGGATGCAGATGAATTGAGGGACGGTAAATCGGGTGAAATAATGCCGGGTTTTTGTAATAAGCGAAAAAGGTCATAAGAATGAATAACTGGCTGATAATACCAAAATCCATATTTTGATTTTAGGTAAATATTAACAATTATTCCACAAACAATAAACAATATAAAAATAATAGTCAAAATAAAATAATACATTATTTTATTATTATATAAAAATAAAATAATGGGTAATCGCGCAACGCTACAAGAAAATACGTCGGAAACAGGGACCGTCGTGCCTGCAAATGACACGCTTAGAATATATGATAGATTATCAACACAACCACCTGCTATTCAAATAGCGGTTAGTCCATCTATGAATGATACACCAATACGCGCACTCACACCTCATCATTCAAGAGCAATGAGGGATATTTCGGGATTTAATACAAATTTTGTTTTGGATGTAGAAGCAGGTTTCATAAAGTATGACTCAATTTATTTAAATTCAAATAAAAATTCGATTACATTTAGCAAAGAACCATATGATATATTAATTGCATATGTGCCGAATGAACCAACCATACAACCCAAAATGCAAACGAATTGTTTAGCGGCAAACATTTTAATACTAAACAAAAAATATTATACTTCTTTAATATCGTTTCATTATGGAGAAGACTCTATAAAATATAAATTTGAAAACAATATCGAATTATCTTTAATGAAAAGCCAAAGTGACCATGTAATATATCATTTCAAAACTCCAAGCATTAATATTACTTTACCAATGGATATTCGCTTTAATAGTTTAAAGCGATATTTTCTCTCTATTAGTAATACAAAATGCTGTGAATTTGATAAACTAATTAATTTTTATAGAATATGCACTGGAAATGCAATTATGAGTGAAATTATGAAACCACCGATTAATGTTGTTGCATACCCTATTAATACCGCGGTTCAAGATATACGCTAAATGTAGGGAGGGACGAGGAAGGTGCGTTAAAATGGGGACTTTTGAGGGTTATTTAGGCGATTTTTTTGCGGGAGGGAGTGGGGGACTTTTGAGGGTTATTTAGGCGATTTTTTGCGGGAGGGAGTGGGTGGAGGTGCGTTAAAATGGGGACTTTTGAGGGTTATTTAGGCGATTTTTTGCGGGAGTGGAGGGGAGTGGAGGGGAGTGGAGTGAGGAGAAAATGATTAATTAGCAGGTCGCGTGAGTATATAAAGGTATTGATATTCGTATGCACATTTAACGAGGTCAATTTGTCCTTGCACAATAAATCCTGCTTGAGTGGCCATAACTAAAATATCTTGGTGGGGTTCCATATAAAATTGGTGCTCTTGTCGTCGTGCGGTTCCGTCATTAAAAATGAATTTTTCATTAAAGGTAGTTATATTAGGATTCGTGCTATCTTGAACAAAATCGCTTTCATATTTGAATTTATCAAATGTAACTTTAGAACGAGTAATGCGTTCTTTTGCATAACGTTGCGGGGATACAATATAAAGCGGATTACCTGAGGGTAATAAGGGGTCAAATTTTTCTCTATCCACTAAATGAATAATTAAATATCCGCCAGGCATTAACCAGTCAAAACAATTTCTGAAAAACATTGTTTTATCTTGAAAATAATATACCGTAAAATAGAGACACAAAATGTGAGTAAATTCGCCATTAGGAAAACTGCCACTATTTAATACGTTGCCTGCTATAAAACGGTATTGAGGATAATTCATTTTGGCTTTTTCTACCATTGCTGGAGACACATCAATACCCACCACATTTAACCCCTTTTTCGCTAAAAGTCCAACATGGTGTCCAGTCCCACAGCCAACATCTAAAATAACACTTTTGGTTGTCGGGTTTGTGCGATTCAAAATCGCACCAATCTCATATTCGTCTTTGGTATCATTATATACCAAAAAATCGTATATTTCTGAGTAAAAATCGTCGTAAATTTCGTGTCCGCGTTTAAAAAGAAAGCGATTGTTTTGTTGATAGCCTTCGCGATGTCCTTCTGCTGCTCCATTTATAGTGTCAATTTTAAATGTAAATATAATACTCAATAACAATATTAAAAATAAAAGTATAATACCAGATGTAGGCATTTTATGATATATCTTTTTGAGAGAAATCGTTAAATCCTTTATAAATTTCATTTTGAGTGTTAGGTTTTATCTTTATATTGTTTTATTATGGTTTATATATTTAATTGGTATTTATTTATTGATTAAGTTCTCTCTTATACTTTATTATATGAAAAAATAATATGTCCAATATATTTATTATTTTTTATATTTATTTATTACAATAAATAAATATATTATTGTGTTTTATTGTGTTTTATTGTTTTAACTGCTGCTAAACATCGTATTTGTTTATCTCAATAGAATTATATTATAATGAATCACTTGCAGCCATATGTGGGTGAATTATTTGAGCAAAAAAATATGAGCATTTTACCACAACAAATGGAACAGAGTAATTATTCTAAATTAGAACAAATTATAGACAAACGAATAATAAAGGATTTTACAACCATTACATTTTCGGGTTACAAAAAAACAGAGGTTATTAAATCGTTAATGAAGGCGCTTATATGTTCAAAAATAGAATTGGCTTGTTATTGGTGCGCAGAACTAATATGTTCGGGTAGATTTATAGAAGTCTGGGATTTATTTATTCAATTTTACTGCAAATATATTCACATTGGCAACATTAAAATCGCAATTTATTTAGACCACAAATACAAACAATTCGACACAATAATGAAAACCGAATATAAAATTTTGTTTTTGGACATACGCAATGACCAACGAATACGTAATATGATGGCCGAAATCATTTGTGTTTTATCAAATGATACAATAAGAAAACATGCTTTTGATTCCATAAAAATAGGCGCGGACGATTTTGATATGCAATATATGAAAACACGTTTTAAGGCTCCAAGTATGATTTATGCAGAATCAATTTATCAAAAGTTTGACCCCATTGAATTTATCGTAGCAATTAATGAATTAGCATATCATGTAAGTGCGGGAACACAAAATACAATAATGGCGTGTTATTGGATTGAATGGATATATGAATTTGAACTTTTAGGAAAAGCGAAAAAAGAATTGTATGAATGCGAAACGAGATATTTTGTAGAAATCGATAGTAAATACCAAAAAGAAATAACATGGTTAATTTGGAATGTGTTTTTATTGGAGTCGGAAAATCGAAATGGACTTATTAAAAATGTGATTCATTCATTACTGAATTTGTATGCAATCAATTATTCTAAAGGAACCAATCGCAAAAGAAAATATATATTATATTTTGTTGTTAATATACTTTGTGAAACTGTTTCTCTTAATGAAAACATAATACAAGATAATCAACGAGAGAAAATTGCTATTGTAATTGAAAATATTAATTTAATTTATAAACAAATTAAATCCGCCGAACAAACATTAGGCAATGATTATCTTTTTCATGGATTAGGCTAATAAATATTTATTGTAAAAAAGAGGCAAAGGAGAGGGGGAGGGGCAAAATAACAACATAACAACATAAAATATATTTATTCTTAACAATATATAAATAACAATACATAACAATAAATAACAATACAATAACAATACATAACAATACAATACAATAAATAACAATAAATAACAATACAATACAATAAATAACAATATAATAACAATAAATAAATATATAAAATTATTTTATTCTTACATTTTTATTAACGCACAATAAAATAATAAATGTCTAAATTAAGTAATTTAAAAACAAGAAAAGCCAAAAAAAATGTTAGATTTAATTTGACATCTTCAAATTTGTCTCCATCTACACAATCACATACAACACTTAAATATTTATCAACTTCGTCGCGTTCAAATCCATCTTTCGATTCATTTAAACGTGATATTACACACATATTTTTTGAAATATTATTAATGGTAAAATTGTATCATTGGAATACATATATTTATGCGACACATAAAGCAACCGATGAACTTTATGAACGTTTGAATAAAAATATTGACCGATTTATGGAAGTGCTTTTAGGAAAAACTGCGAATATTGGTGCCATATCGCCGTCTATGGCATCATCTACCGAAAAAATGCGCATTAAAATGGGCACAGGCAGCAATTCGACCATAACTCTTTTTGATTTAGACAATAAAAACAAATTAATTTACAAATTGTCCCAATTTAAAAGTTTTTTGGTTGGACTAAATATAAATTCTGGATTGCGCTCAATTCAAATGCAAAATTATGACTTATTTACAATACGTGATGAAATTTTAGCAGACTTAAACCAATTTTTATATTTGCTCACATTACGATAAACACGCTACCCCGACACATCTCATTCTGCAAGATAAAAATAACGAATTTAATTAGATAAAAGAGATAAAGTAGATAAAGAGATAAAGTATATAAAGTAGATAAAGTAGATAAAGAGAGAAAGTAGATAAAGAGAGAAAGTAGATAAAGAGAGAAAGTAGATAAAGTAGATAAAGTAGATAAAGAGAGAAAGTAGATAAAGAGAGAAAAAGTCTCTCCAAAAATTAATCACGATTATTTTTAACATAAAAATAGGGTGTTTGTAATAATTGGCGCGTGAATTCAGTTAAGTTTATTTGTCTATTTTGCAATTTATGTAATAAACGCTCTAATTTTACATTTAGCGTGTTAGTATATATTTCAGTATTATTTGTATTTGGATAACAATATATTTTGCGAATATTTATGTTATTTAATAAATGCGGAATATTATGATAGTATTCAATAAACTCATTTAAATTATAAATATATACTTCGTCTGTTAAATATATAACATAATAATAGGGATAAATTATCATGTGCTTTGCATTTCTGGTTTGATTATAATTAAAACTGGTTATTTCATTTAAGTTATTTAAGTTATTTAGTAATGTAGAGCGATTGCGTGGCGGAAATTCAAATACAATTGGCATTGTTTATATTATATCAGTTATATTTTTCGTGTATCAAGTTGATTTAGTTATAATTATATAATAAAATAAAATGAATCAATTATTTTTATAATTATTGACAAAATAAATAAGATGAAAAAGAATATAAAGATAATTTAATATAAAGTTAATTTTGTTTTATTTTTTATATTCGGGTAAATTGCGTATGAAATATATTATTATATTTTATGGATATTAAAAGTATTATTGATAAAAGTCTTAAACAGGCATCGTCTATTATTCCAAATTTTTCATTTGATAATAAAACTCCTACTTCAACCCCCAAATCATCCTCTTTAAAATCTAAGTCCCCCTCACCACTACCATCACCTTCACCTTCCCCATCAAAAAAATATACTGATAATGAAACGGATTCAAACGATTCTTTAGGTTTAGGAATGAATTTTACGGAACCATCATCCTCATCCTCATCATCCAAACAAACTTGGGGGGAATATTTAGCGACATATACTTGGAAGGGATGGGCACTTATTATTTTCATTCTTGCGGTTTTAGGATTAAATATTTTCACTATTTTAGGAAAAGGAACCGACGAAATTACAGGAATTGCTGGTCCATTAATTAAAAAAATCATTGGATTAGTTGTCGGCACTACTGGACAAATTATTAGCACCACTGCTGAAGGCGCCAAAAGCGTTATTAATACTACTAATGACATATCTAATGAAACATTGAACACCGTTCAAGATATTGCCACACCCAATCCTTCCAAAAAACCACCCAAGGGGGAAACGCCCCCAATGCCATTATCAACAACCACTCTGCAAACACCTGGGGCACATTTTTCAGACAATAATTCCTCCTCCAATCAAGAACAAATAGGACAAAATGGCGGTGGTGAAGGCGGAAAAAGTGTGCATGGTCCAGGATGGTGTTATATCGGTTCCGATGATGCATTCCGCACTTGCGCTAAAATTGGATATGATGACTTATGCATGAGTGGAGACATATTTCCAACACACGAAGTATGTGTAAATCCCAATCTTAAACAATAATTTTAAACAATAATTTTAAACAATTTTAAACAATAATTTTAAACAATAATTTTAAACAATTTTAAACAATAATTTTAAACAATTTTAAACAATAATTTTAAATATTAATAACAATTTTAAATATTAATAACAATTTTAAACAATAATAACAATTTTAAACAATAATTTTAAATATTAATAATAAATATTATTGAATATTTTTTTTTGCATTAAAAATAATATAAAATATATAACATATATTATTTTTACATATTGCATATCGCATATTACATAGGTCCTCCCATATTTCCGCCTCCATATCCTCGTTCAGCCAATAAACTATTTGCTCTTTGTTGGAATTCGTCCTCATTTCCTTTTTTGGATACATTCATTGATTTTAGTTCAACAGGCATAATAATATTTCCATTGAGGTCTTTAGCAACATTAGAATATTGGTGCATTTGTGAAAATTCATTCATATTATATGAGCCGTTATTTTGCGGTTGAGACTGAGATTGTTGATTATATTGATTTTGTCCTTCAAAAAATAATTCTTTGGGGAATTGGTCGGGGGTTTGATATTTACGTTGAATAACATACTGACTTTGATTATATGAGGTTCCTTGTGTCAATTTATCTTGTGAAATATAGTCTTGCGGATTAATATTGTCTGTATGTCTGCTAATAACTTGTCCCAATAATCCGCGATTATAATTTTCGGGTTTATTTTGTATATCTTCATAATAATGTAATTGAGCACTTGATTTACTATTTTCTGGATTACCTAAATCAATAGGTTGTTCAATTTCGTTTAATAGAGCATAAGAATCTGTTATAACACCTTTTGAACCTTCAAAACCAGTAAATTCCATTACTTGACCATTATTTTGTGTTGCTTTTTGATTAATTTGTTGAATAAACTTTGTAAAATGCTGAATAATATCATTTCCAAACATAAAGTTGGGGCGTGGCTGATTTTGACCAGGAATAATTCTATATTCCACTAAAGCAGGCACTTTAACAATTTGCGGATACACCTTAATAACTATCCCATTCTGTAATTGAGCACAACCCTCCCCATGTGCATTTACAAAAAAATTGTCTAAATTAATAAAATGAATTAATTGCATTAAATCATTATGTTTTGAAAGCACATCTATTATTTTTTTGGAATGGTTGCATGTTGTCTTATAATAAAGACAATACGGTAATTGTCCATTATTGTTTCCATTATTATTATTATTATTATTATTATTATTATTATTATTATTATTATTATTATTATTATTATTATTATTATTGCGATACATTTCAAATTAAATGAAAATGAAAATGAAAAAAAATCCCTATATTATTAATTATATAATATTTATTATATAATATTTATTATATATTTTATTTTTCTATTTCGCGCAATTAATTCGTTTCCTAACAATAAACAAATTTGAATTATATATAAGTTAAATTTGTTTATAAGTTTTAAGTAAATATATTTATTTCTCACTTATTAACCCCTTTCCCATCCCCCTCTCTCCTTTTTACCCACATATTAAATTTATTTTTGGATGACTTATATACGCCACTTTTTGAGAGAAAAAATATGATAAACTAAATAATCCGTAAATGATAAGTAAGTAGGTTTATATGTATAGTTAATCAAATAAAAAATTGATATGTTTTTAATAAAATGTAATAAATCAATCTAAAATTAATATAAATATAGTATAATATAATAAAATGGCTACTTCAAATTTTAAGATGAATAATAGTTCGCATAAATCTCAACAACCACAAGTTCAAATTGCGGATATTCAAGAAAAAGATGGTTATTTAACCTTCACTATTTCAGGTGTTAATGTTAGTTTTGTAAATGCAATTAGACGTGCAATCTTAGCCAATTTGTCGATTGTTGTATTTAAAACGGCACCATATGAAGAAAGCAAAGCAATTGTTTTAAAAAATACAATTTCAGGAATTAATAATGAATTTATTAAACATAGATTGAGTGGTATTCCTATTCATATTGTTGATGTGCAACAGACACCATTGCAAAACTATTTATTGGAATTAAATGTGGAAAATAAAACGGATACGATTTTACTTGTAACGACAAAGGATTTCAAAATTAAAAATACAATTACTGACAAATATTTATCTGAAACAGATACCCGAAATATATTTCCACCAAATGACATTACCGGAGACCATATTTTATTTTTAAAATTAAAACCACAACTTGCCGAAACAATCCCCGGAGAATCAATACACCTAACTTGTGAATTCTCACGTGAAATGAGTGGTAGTGATGGTATGTATGTTCAAGCATCTACCTGTGCTTATGGTAATACTGTTGATAAACAACGAATGGATATGCAATTAGTAAAGGAAATACAAAAATGGCGTGAAGACAAAAACAATTCAAAAGAACAAATTGACCTTATGATTTCAAATTGGCGATTGTTAGATGGACGACGTATTTTTATCGAAAACTCATTTGATTTTATTTTAGAAAGTATTGGTGTTTATTCAAATAAAGAATTAATGGTTATGGCATGCAATTATTTAATTGAAAAATTGAAGGACGTTCAAAAGTTTATTGCCGAAAATAATATTCGCATTGAATCCACCAAAACCACATTGCCTAACAGTTTTAATATCTTTTTGGAAAATGGGGAAGATTATACAATTGGAGGCATACTTGAACATTTAATGTTTGTTGAATATTGTAATGTTTCTACCTCTAATTCAACATCTACATCTACATCTACATCTACATCGTCTGTTTCTAAATCACTTCATATAATGAATTTTGTAGGTCTTAAAAAATATCATCCACATGACAATTTTATTGTATTAAGAATTGGATATGTGGAACCTACAGAACAAACTACTGCATTACAACACTTAAATGATTGTGCTATAAAAGGAATTGATATTATTCACCATATTCGTTCCAAATTTCAATATTCTAAATCAAAATCGGTTATTGTAGAAGATGTAATACCTGTGTCAAATATTGCAAAACATACAAATTTACATAAATAAAAACATTCATTATATTGATGTATTGTGGTGGTTTAATACACTTTTTTTTCAATAATAATTATAACCGTTGCAAATAACCAAAAATAGACCAAAAATTAAAAAAAATGATTGCTTTTGAGATATAATGCATATTATATTACTGACTTACCTCTGTAAGTTAATTTGAAAGAGATACTCTTTCAGCCCCTCGCTTGCCCCCGCTTGCCCGCTTACCCGCTTACCCGCTTACCCGTTTTACGCACGACACAATGCAGAAATCATTCATTGACTGTAAATTCTATTTGAAGTCTTTTATTGATACGAGAAATGTTAATTGGTTTTATTTGGCTGATAATCCAAATGCAATTGACATGATTGATATGAACTGGGATTGGCTCGCTGCCAATTACCAGATAAATGGTCCTGGATTATGTTATAATCCGTCAGCGATTCCTTTGATTGACAAACACTGGGATTGGTTTATTTCCAACCGCAACAACCTGGATTGGAATGCATTATTTGCAAACCCAAAAGCCCATCCATTCATTGAAAAACACTGGGAGTGGTTTGTTGCCAACAACCGCAACAAACTGGATTGGAATGCATTATTTGCAAACCCAAAAGCCCCTCCATTCATTGAAAAACACTGGGATTGGTTTGTTGCCAACAACCGCAACAAACTGGATTGGAAAGAATTATTTACAAATTCGAACGCCATTTCACTGATTGAAATGAAGATGGACTGGCTAATCGCCAACGACTACGTTGATTGGAATGAATTATTTTCAAATCCACATTTGACCGCAATTTCACTGATTGAAAAACACATGGATTGGATTATTGACAATGATAAAAACAATTCTAAGCCCTACATTACTAAGCCCAATTATTACTATTTATGTAGTAATTCCAACGCAGTTCATATTATTGAGAAATATTGGGATTGGATTATAGTCAAAGATAATTCCATGACAAATTGCTGTGGATTATGTATGAACGAGAATGCCATTTCACTGATTGAAAAAAATTGGGTTTGGCTTTTTCAAAACAACAAAGTCCAATGGAGTTATTTATGTCGTAATCCCAACGCTATTCCAATTATTGAGAAAAATTGGGTATGGTTACTTATGAATAACGAAATATGTTGGTATAGTTTATGTTTAAATCCAAATGCAGTTCCATTACTCGAAGAACATATAGACCTACTTTGGGTTGATATAACCAGATGGAAATATACTCTTCGAAATCCGCAGGCGCTTCCATTGATTGAAAAATATTGGACATACCTTCAAGAATACGACATTGATTTACCTGAACTATTTTATAATAGTAATCCAAATGTTTTTCAACTGATTATAAATCATTGGACTTATTTCATCACGAAATATGCCGATTTCAATATTTGGATCAATTTATACACAAAGAAAAACGGCGCTCCCCTGATTGAAAAACACTTGGATTGGTTTATTACCAATAATAACAGACTTCCTGATTTTTGGTTAATCATACTTCGTAATTCAAATGCATTCTATTTATTCGAAAAATACTATTCTCTAATGATTAAATCTATTATGGAGAGTCCCCGCACGATGTATGGTAGAGAACTTTTCACGAACGCGAATATATTTGAAAATGAATACAATGCAATTAGTAAATCATATTTCCGCAAGAAAATTACTGAAGAAATAATGATACGCATATGGCACCCCGAAAACTGTCATCAGTTTAACCTTTTATTGGGAGATATAGATGAAGAAGACGAGATTTTGTAATCCACCGCCTCTAATGTCCCACCACGATAATGTCATGAAATTTGCTCACCGCCCCCCTCCCCCCACACAATCAGTCCGCTGTTTCGCTTGAAATTGGATATTCGCATATCACTCTGGTGATGGAGGAAAATGATATATCATCATTTTTCTCCCTTTTTTTAATATTAGATGTGAAATATTAGATGTGAAAAAATAAAAACATTATCAATATAATTATAAAATTATATTTATATTGTTTTTTTCCTTTTATTGTTATTTTTGATTAATTATAAATATAATTGTGTAATATAAAATTATATTTATATTTATATTTATATTTATATTTATATTTATATTTATATTTATAGTATATAGTATATACTTTATTTGTATTATGACATCTTTATCACCTAAAAATTTACATCAATCGTTAGAATTACAATTAGGAGATATTATTGAGATTAAATCACCATTAGACCCCAATTTAAATAATGGTGTTTTTATAATTGACTATATTGATGCCAAATTAATTGAATTAATAAATATTGAAACATATGAAAAATATCAATTAACCATTCATCCAGATACTCACAGTTTAGAAAATGATAATATTGAACAAATTGACCTTATTAATCGCGCAGATACTCCCAGTTATGCTCTACAAAATGGTCTCACACCCGACTCTTGGGTTAATATTACATTTGATGATGGCGAATATCCAGTCATTATAACCGGACAAATTATTCATTTAGAAGAAGATATGATTGAAATACGCACCTATCCGGACAATAATGTTATTTATATCGATTTCGCATATAAAGGATTACCTAAAGACCTTTCTATTCAATCCATTGAAATACGCGGTCCTCCATCTACATTTAAAAAAACATCTGTTCCTAACGAAAATGATTTATTAATATCAGAATTAAATAATGAAAATGATAATGACAAAATGACATTAGAAAACTTAAATGTATCCATTCATCAACCAATGAATATTCCCACCAATATAAATGAACGCACTATTTTAGACCCTAATAAAGTTGTATTTAGTAGTGAAGAACTCGCACCCATTGTGCAATATGAAAATGTAGTCAGTCATATGCACCGCTACAGTATTGAAACACAACTAACCGATATGTTAGATGACATTTTATCGTCCATACCCGCTACTCAACGCACTAATTCTGTAATGAATGAAATACATATTACACTCGAACGCTATAAACAATTGCGTGAAAAATTCTCACAATTTGATGACGATGAAAATGCATTCAGTCCCATATATCGGTCCGCTTCATATAAGCCGCTAAAAGAATGGTTTGACAAATTTCATATGAAACTTTATTGGCTTATTCCAGTCATTAAAGAACGCAAAAAATTCTATTATCCAGAATTTGGAGAAGGAAATATGCAACAACAACAACAAAATATAGGGGGTCGCGAAGAATTAGATGACATTAATCCATATATGTTGCCGTTATCATTTGAACAAGATATAAAAGATATTGACGATTTATTCAAAAAATATAAGTCAAATATGACTTTAATGAATCAAAACAAAATTTCGCAATTATATAATTCATTAAATCCATATTTTACACCTTATGAAAATTTAGAATCTGACTCCATGCCCGATATAATCGGAAATAAAGAAATAACAACCGAAAATATTATTACGTTAATTAATAATAATGACGACTTTACAACTCCAAATATAAATGGCAAAAATATTTATTATGGTATGCAAGTTGTTAATAATGGACTTTCAAAATTAGTATCCAAATATGTAATGCAAGGCTCTCAAAAACAAATTACTGAACGAATGCCAATGACACCAAATGAAACCATTGACATCACCTCCTTTATAACATTGCCTATATCCATCATAAAATATTCCCGCATTGCATTACCTGGAACAAACATATATGATGCCGCAAATCTTTCACAGATTCATTTGCAATATTCCAATATTTTTCATTATATGACAACCATAATACAAAATAATGAAATATCTGTTGAAAAAAAAGGCACAGGAACAAACACTGGAACAAACACTGGAACAAACACTGGAACAAACACTGGAACAAACACTGGAACAACAATTGAACAAAAAAAACAAGACTATTACAAAAACACGCAATTTATTTATTCTGCGGATGATAGTGGTGGGAGCGCAAAACAAAAACAGGGAAAAAGAAGAAAACCCCAAAATCAAAACATAATATCGAATTTCACGAAATCAAACGAAATAGTTGCAAAACAAAATCGTGAATTCCAATATGACAATTTTGTGAATAATTTAATACCTAAAACAAGAATCATTTTCCATTTAATGCGCAAACATTTAACATATAAATATGGCATTTCTTTTATTAACCTCGTAAATCAATTGGAACCTTTTTTAATTTATAAAGATGACATTCTATTCTCTCAATACACCGACATTGTAAAATATATTGAAAACTCAAATAATCAATATAATAAAGGGATAATAAATAATGTCAAATCTTTATATGTCCTAAAAAAATATGCTAACTCAATCGCCGTTCCAAAAACCGTTCAATTCCCCTTTTTATTTAAAGTCGTAATAAATCAGGAAATGCAAGAAGATATTATTGATAATTATCATTTACTTCACAATATTTCATTGCACAAATTGAATGATAAAATATATGTCAATTCCAATTCCGAAATATGTCAAAAAATTATAATGACCGATTATGGACGATATTATAATACACTAATTTCATTGCAAAATATCGCACTTATGATGCCCGATAATATGTCAAATTTACTTGATATAGACGGGTCTGTCGCTACTGAAACTTCCAAAAACAATGAATGTAAAAATATTGTCATTGCAAAAGTGTATTCCAATGAAAATGAATTGGTTGCAGATAATAATAATCCAAATATTTATTTTGATGCCAAATATGATACCACAAATTATTCACTTTTAGGAGAATATGAAAAAGAAATTACCGCATTTACTTCCAAAGACTTTATGGGATTTTTAATATCTAAACTTAAAACTAAATTTAAAATGAATGATACTAATGCTGCTTATATGTCCGAAACTCTTATTAATGGACGCAAACGCATTATTGATGGACAATATGCTATTTTAATGTCTGTGCCAAATCCCTCCTCCATATTACCAACACCCGAACCCGAACCTGAACCTGAAAATGCAGAAACAAAAACAGAAGAGAAAAATATGGTTGGAGGACAAAAACCCAATCCAAATCGCAAATTTATTTATTACATACGCAAGGCAAATCAATGGACTAAAACGGCGACCCCCCCTTTTAATGGTATAGAGACTGCAGATAATAATATGCTTTGTAATATTCAGGATGATTGCATATCAAATACATCGAATTCGATAAACATACCAGATAACTGTTCTCCCATTGAAACAACTAAACAGGAACAACGCAATAAATTAATAAAACAAATGGTAGGTGAATTTGACGATAAATTTATAAGTTCAATAGAAACACTGCGTAAAACATTAGAAAGAACAGTAATATATAATAAGAGTCGTTTATCTACATTGCTAAAATTGGAAACAGAAGCCAAATTCAAATATAATATTGAAAAATCGCGCATTGCATTATCCAACCAAACAAACTTGAACTCACTAAATGTGAGTGCAATGGGTGCCCCAGTCCCAGTCGTCATTTCGCCTTATGTCAAAATCCGCGATATTATTCTCTCGCAACCCGATTTTGTAAAACAGCAGAGGGACATTATTTCTTTCGCCAATCTTTCAACTCGCCGAGCATATACTCATTTGGAATTGGGACCACTCGGACAACAAGAAACGCCACATTGGCTTTATTGCATTAAAACAAATACGAAATTACTACCCACATTTATTTATACATTGGCAACAGTTTATATAGAAACTCCTGACAACTATAACGAGCAAATTGACCTTATCATTGCAAAAAATGGCAAATTGAGCGATGATGGTAATATGTGGGTCGATATGTATAGCGGTTATCCCATTAAAATGATAGAATATTCAACTGAAGAGGGATATGATGACTCTGGGTATCGCATTATTACGAATGGCGAAATCGAGAAAACACTTGCAGAAACGGACCAATTGTCTAAAATTGCGGATAATATTATTGTTAGCGAATCTGGAAAAACGGCATCGCAACCATCAATCAATAAAATAAATCCAACTGACTCGGTGCAAGTAAAACTCATTAAAATTGTGGTCAATTATTTGTCAAATTCTATGGGCATTTCAATGGACCAACAAATCGAATTCATTATTCGCACTGTATTGCAAATATTTGAGGCAAATTTACCGAATGAAACGGATTATATGAGGGCAATGAAAATGATGTCAAATATGGGCAAAAAAACCATTCCATATGAAGACATATATAATAATCTAATTTTATATTTAACACTGGGGACATTCTTTGTAGCATTACAAATAAGTATTCCATCCATACAAACCCGTAAAACATTCCCAAATTGCATCCGTTCATTTTCGGGGTATCCATTTGATGGAGAGGGCGATATAAGTGGAATTAATTATTTGGCGTGTATATTAGTCAAAATTAAAAATACGACTGTTCCTTGGTCAGTATTGCTCAAAAAAACGGAACAGACGGTGTCCGCGAAAATCCGCGAACATATTGAGAAATACATTGTTTCCATTCCAGAAGTCCAATTTAAAATGAATGAAAAAGCCCAGTTTTTAGAGACGCATAAAGAAGAAGAACAAGTATTAGATGTTTATAATGTTAATAATAGATGGACTTTATTTCTGCCGCCATTAAAAATTTTCACATTGCATCCTGTTCCCGAACCATTAACCACACAGTTTCGTGAATCCCTTTTATCCGACTTAAAAAGTGCATCATTTCGTTCTACGACAAATAAAATATTAATTGTTCAAACCAAAATAATTCAATATTCGTTGGCTGTTCAAAAATCAATTCAGGATGTGGTATCCTCACAGGATATTATTTTACATAAAATGAATAACGAACCATATTTGGAAAATGCATGTTGCATAAATCGTCCAAAACAATTGACTGACTCTAAAATTCAAACATCAGTGGAGTTTTTTATCGCTAAAAAACCAGATATTATACATTACAATAGGTTGGTAGCGGAGTATGCGGCAATAATACACGATATAGACCAATATATAAAGTCGCCTCAATTGTGGTGTCCATTAAACGACAAAATAATTTATGCACCCATGCCGTCTATTTTCAGTGAAAAAACGATATATAATGCGTTTGTTAGTTTTTGTAATTTCCGTAATTATCAGCCAATCCCGACGGATTTGATGCCACATTGTGTGGGTAAATTGGACAATATTCATATAAATGACACATTAAATGAAATGATAATTAAATTAAAAAATGCGGGGCGAAATTATACTTATGACAGTCTTTTGCAATTTTTGCAAATAATACACTATAAAAATATATTGCCCATATCAATTCAACAACACCATATTTCCCCCATTAAACAATTGAAAAATGCGATGCCTTTTATTGAACACAATATGCTGGATAATGCGATTTCAATAAATGTGGGGATTAAAAAACGATTTATTGATTTATTGAATGCGGTTTTAACTGCACGCACACAAAGTGATACATTGGATGGAGTCGTCCCTCCTGCAATGGAACATATAAAGGCATTAAATAATTTTTTATTGACACAAAATCCCATAATGAAAAATAACATAATCGGCTTTATAAGTCAAAATGCGCAAAACAAAATAAATAATATTACACGAACTGATATTCGTCATATAACCGATTTTTTAGATGGATTTCAAGATTGGAAAATGGATGATGAAATTGAAACCACGAATACGAATACGAATACGAATAATGGAATTGGTATAGGAGCAGGAAATATTTATAATAGATTTGAATTTATATCATCATTTATTAAAAATATGGTATTAATATTTCCACAATATTTATTGGATGCTAAGTGGTCATCAAAAGATGTGTCTATTCCAGTGCATTGGGAACTTGCTGAAAATCATCAACTTGAATTGCAGGAAATTATTAAAAAATATTATGCCCCTTTGTATAAAGTTGGTATTATTTTTAAGATGAGTCGCATATTACAAACAATCCCTGTTATTCTGCATTCAATCAGTTTTTTGTGCGATAAAACCAAACGTCTTTTTATTAGTGAGAGAACGGGTATTTATTTATGTGAATATTATGTATTGCAAGTATTGTCTGATTATATTACATTATCAGAAAGGGATGATATGTTTATAGTTAGTGGGAAAAAACGGACTAATACAATGGCAATGGATGAAATAAATGATACTTATTCAAATCAATCTTTGTCAGTTCCACAGATTCCGCAATATTTTGAAGAAGACCAATTACAAATGAATGACATGGTTTATCAAGGTAATCGCAAAACACTGCGCGCAAATATTGCCTGCTTAATTACTATTTATATAGACATGATGACGCGACATAAAAATATTATGAATGTATCTAATAAAGATATTAAAGAGATTGTTTATAAAACACAGGAACGAGAGAAAGAAATATTGACGGACCGTTTAAAGATGATGTCAGATGAGGAACGTGCGGTGGATAAAATGTTTCAAAAAAATAAGATTGGCGACATTTGGGGTAAGGGGTTGCAGAAGGGATTTGTTGAGTATAGTCGCGATGAATATGAGAATCCAAAGGAACGCGCATTTGTAAATGAAATGCAGCAATTTGAGAAAAATATTCAAAATGCGCGAGGTCCTAATGGGGGTGAGAGTTTTGAAGACTATATGGAACGCAAATTATATAATGAAGAAATTGACCGTGAAGCATATGAGATTGAACAACCCGAAGATGGCGAAGGTGATGAAGACGGCGATTATAATAATGTTGATTATGAAGATTATAATCAAGGGTATGACTAATATTAGATGTGTTTTGTGGGAGTTCGCTTAAATATATATTTCATTTATTCCTTTTGAGAGAAAACTAAAATACCTCATTTAACCGAACTCAATTCCCTTTATAAGTTTTTCTCTCATTTATCATAAAATAATTATAATCCAAATGAAATAATAACTAATTCATAATTTCATTTATTCCTTTTGAGAGAAAACTAAAATACCTCATTTAACCGAACTCAATTCCCTTTATAAGTTTTTCTCTCATTTATCATAAAATAATTATAATCCAAATGAAATAATAACTAATTCATAATTTCATTTATTCCTTTTGAGAGAAAACTAAAATACCTCATTTAACCGAACTCAATTCCCGTTATAAGATTTTCTCTCATTTATCACAAAATAATTGTAATCCAAATGAAATAATAACTAATTTATAATTTCATTTATTCCTTTTGAGAGAAACTATTATAACCTACAAACAAATACCTTTACTTTATACTTTATTCCTTTTGAGAGAAAACTAAAATACCTCATTTAACCGAACTCAATTCCCGTTATAAGATTTTCTCTCATTTATCATAAAATAATTATAAACCAAATGAAATAATAACTAATTTATAATTTCATTTATTCCTTTTGAGAGAAAACTAAAAATACCTCATTTAACCGAACTCAATTCCCGTTATAAGATTTTCTCTCATTTATCATAAAATAATTATAAACCAAATGAAATAATAACTAATTTATAATTTCATTTATTCCTTTTGAGAGAAAACT
>Ga0302186_10000998_pt1 | contig 24346 bp, 12 predicted proteins | sample II_Bog_E1_2_FD_198782 | JGI IMG/M metagenome (GOLD analysis project Ga0302186, IMG submission 198782) | Peat permafrost microbial communities from Stordalen Mire near Abisko, Sweden - II_Bog_E1_1 | ecosystem: Environmental > Terrestrial > Soil > Wetlands > Peat | place: Sweden: Abisko...
GGATTCGAGAAAGTTCCAAACAGACAATCATTGGGTTTATTACATCTACGAAGAAATTAAAGGAATGATGGAAAATGCAATAACTCCACTGGCTGAATACCTGAAGCAATTTGATAAATTTAAAGAAATTTTAAGTCTTAATCCAAATGAATATGTTGAGAAACTAGAAAAGGAAGAGCCTCCGAAAGACATCCAAGATTTGAAAAATGAAATTCTTGAATTTCAGAAAAAGGATAAAATATTAAAAGAATCCATTTCTGAAGTCGTGAGGATTTCATGCTTTCAAGTATATTGCAAAGATTTACTCCTTTTTTTAACAGGAAAATACTCTGCCACCATAAGAAATTTGAAGGATTTGATTGCAAAACGAGCTAAAACCAAAACTCAGAAAATCTTTGAAGGATTTCAGACAATACACTCCAAGATAAAAGAAAAACCCAAGGATATTGAGAAATTGACAGAAATCAAAGAATACATGGCAGGAATTCCAAAAGATCTAGAAGGAATTCGCCTTGAAATTGGTGAATGTCTTGAAATTTATGGTATTCTAGAGGAATTTAATTACAAATTTAGCATTGAGGACTTGAATAAAAAATGGTTGATTTATGGAGGACCTAAAGATACTTTGGAATTAATTGAGCAAACGAAGATTCTATTAGAAAAGAATGTCAACCAATTTAATGAGGAAATGAAAACAAAGCAAGAAGAATTCAAGGAGAATGTTGATAATTTAGAGAAAACCATCCAAAATTTCAGTCAATATCAAAACATTAACCAACATGCAGAGGTGGCCAAAGCAGTCGAATCGATCAATGAATCAATGAAGCTTTATATTGAAGAAGCAAAGAAATATAACACTCGGGAAGGTCTTTTTGGTCAAGAAGCAACAGATTACAGCAAATTAGCTCAAATGGCCAAGGAATTTCTTCCATTTTCCAATCTTTGGTTGACGACAACCAATTGGTTTAAGAACATAGTGAGTTGGCAACATGATGAATGGAATAAATTAGATGCCTTGGGTGCAGAGAAATTCGTGGAAGAAGGCTTAAGAACTTTAGGAGGGGTGATCAGATTCTTTAGAGATAAGGAATTAGGCCCAGTTTTGAAAATCGGAGAAAGTGTCAGGGCTCAAATTGAAGAGTTTAGACCCAAAGTCCCTTTAATGGTTGCATTGAAACAAAAGGGAATGAAGGATCGACATTGGAATCAGATATCAGAGGCAGTTGGTTTTGAAGTTAAGCCTGATGAAGGATTCACATTTACCAGAGTTTTGGAAATGGGTTTAATGCAAAACATTGATGCATGTTGTGAGGTGGGAGAACGTGCTGCCAAAGAGTTCAACATCGAGAATAAGTTGAATGATATGATTTCCACATGGGAGAAAATAAATTTCGAGCTGGTGAGTTATAAACAGATTACATCTATAATCAAAAATTACGACGATATCCAAAATATTCTTGACGAGCACATTTTGAACACACAATCAATGCAATTTTCTCCATATAAGAAACCTTTTGAGGAAAAAATCGTTAATTGGTATGCCCAACTGAAACTTATGTCAGATATTCTGGAAGAATGGGGGAAGTGTCAAGGAAATTGGATGTACCTTCAGCCAATTTTTGACTCTCCGGATATTTCGAAACAACTTCCTGGAGAATCTAAGAAGTTTAAAGGTGTGGACACGACATGGAAAAATATAATGGCCCACACAAAATCTGTCTTAAATGTCGTTAAAGTCTGTGGTTATGAAAATTTATTGGAGAAACTTCAAGAAAACAATAGAAATTTGGATATTATTCAAAAGGAATTGAATAACTATTTAGAGCGAAAAAGAGAAAGATTTGCAAGATTTTATTTCTTGTCTAATGAAGACTTGTTGGAAATCCTTTCTCAAACAAAAGAACCTACTGCAGTTCAGCCTCATTTAAAGAAAGTCTTTGAAAATATTCATCAAATAGAATTTGATGATATGAAGATTATCAAAGCAATGTTTTCAGCTGAAAGGGAAAAAATAGATTTTGTGAAGCCAGTGAATCCCGTTAATCGTAATGTTGAAGATTGGATGAATGATGTGGAAGATCAAATGAAGGCTAGCGTGCGTGCAGCATTGTTCAATAGTGTTGAAGATTATAAAGTCACCGAAAGAACACAATGGGTAATGAAACATCCAGGTCAATGTGTCTTAAATGGGTCTCAAATTGTATGGACTCATGAAGTTGAGGAGGCATTAATGAAAAACAACGTAAAGGAATATTGGGAGAAGACACTCAATAAACAATTGTTAGATTTGGTTGAACAGGTGAGAAAGAAAATGACTAAACAGCAACAAGTGTCAATAAATGCCTTGATTGTTATTGATGTGCACGCCAAAGATGTTGTTGAAAGATTGTGGAGAAATGACATTGATAATGTGAATGCTTTCGAGTGGATTTCTCAATTGCGATATTATTGGGAGCCGGAAAATGAGAAAGAAACAACCAATCATTGTTTCGTGAAATGCATCCAAACAAAATTTCCTTATGGTTATGAATATTTAGGAAATACATTGAGGTTGGTCATCACTCCTTTGACTGATAAATGCTATATGACTTTGATGGGAGCGTTAAAATTAAATTTGGGAGGAGCTCCAGCTGGACCTGCAGGAACAGGAAAAACTGAATCAGTGAAAGATTTGGCTAAAGCTTTAGCTAAACAATGCGTGGTGTTCAATTGTTCAGATAGTATGGATTATATAATGGTGGGAAAATTCTTTAAAGGGTTGGCTTCTTCTGGAGCTTGGTGTTGTTTTGATGAATTCAATAGAATCAATATTGAAGTCTTGTCAGTCATTGCACAACAATTGCTTTTCCTATTCAAGAAAAAGGCTGAAGGAGTAACTCAAGTCACTTTCGAAAATTCGGAAATAAAAATTCAACCAAGCTTCTCTGTGTTTGTCACAATGAATCCAGGTTATGCAGGACGTACTGAATTACCTGATAACTTAAAAGCATTATTCCGATCAGTGGCAATGATGGTTCCCAACTATGCCATGATTGGAGAAATTATGCTTTATTCCTTTGGGTTCAAAACAGGAAGAGATTTAGCCCAAAAAATGGTGGCAACCTTCAAGCTTTCCTCTGAACAATTATCAAGCCAGGATCATTACGATTATGGTATGAGAGCTGTAAGATCGGTCATCAATGCAGCTGGTCTTTTGAAATCCGCTGAGCCCGATATGGATGAAGAGAAGTTGTTATTGAGAGCACTACGAGATGTGAATGTTCCTAAATTTTTGAAGGATGATTTGCCCTTATTTGAAAATATTATGAAAGATCTATTCCCTGGAGTTGATAGACCCACAGTAAATTATGGATCTCTTTTAGACTCTATTAATCATTCTTGCGAAAAATTCCAATTGATTCCAGTTCAACCTTTTATAGATAAGGTTTTGCAGCTTTACGACACAATCCAAGTGCGTCATGGTCTTATGCTTGTCGGTCCGACTGGAGGAGGTAAAACAAGCAATTACAAAGTGTTGCAAGCTGCAATGACAGCTCTTGATGGTAATGGTTATAATAAAGTGCACACCTACATTCTCAACCCAAAATCAATTACAATGGGGCAGTTATATGGTCAATTTAATGAACAAACACATGAATGGACAGATGGAGTTTTAGCCTATATAGTGAGAGAAACTGTCAAAGATCAAAGCCCTGACAAACAATGGATTATTTTTGACGGACCCGTTGATTCTTTATGGATTGAGAGCATGAATACCGTGTTGGATGATAATAAGAAACTTTGTTTAAATTCAGGACAAATTTTAACATTAACTCCGATGATGACCATGATGTTTGAAGTTGAAGATTTGGCAGTCGCTTCCCCTGCAACTGTTAGTCGATGTGGAATGGTTTATATGGAACCTATCGCCTTAGGTTTAAAACCATTATTGGATTCATGGTTTGGAAAATTACCCAAAAGTTTTAAAGAAAAAAAAAGTTTTATTCCGACCTTGGAAAAATTATTTGATGCATTTTTGGAGCCATGCATTGATTTCTTGAGAAGAAATTGCAAAGAAATCATTCAAACCAATAACAATAACATAGTTCAATCCTTGATGAAACTTTTAGATTGCTTTATGGTTAATTATAAAGAATCAGAAACCAAAAAAGTAACTCCTGAAGAAATCGATTTGTTGGAAAGCTTATTGGAGCCTTTCTTTGTATTTTCTCTAATTTGGTCGATAGGATGCACAACGGATTACCCAGGCCGTGAAAAAATGAGTCTCTTCATTCGGGGATTGATGATGACACATAAAGCTAAATTCACATTTCCCGAAGGAGGTTTGGTTTATGATTACAAATTTATAATCAAAGAAAAAAAATTTGTTGCATGGACAGAAGGTTTGAAGAATTTTGAAATTGATCCAAAGCTTTTATATAATGAAATCATGGTGCCGACCAACGATTCAACAAGAAATATTTACCTTATGAATTTGCTTATCGCTAACAGCAATCATATTTTATGTCCCGGTCCCACAGGAACAGGAAAATCCCAAAATATCTATAACTTATTGAGTTTTGGCTTGTCAGAAGAGTTCCAATATATCGCCTTGTCTTTTTCTGCTCAAACCAGCGCAAATCAAACCCAAGATTCAATCGACTCGAAATTAGGAAAAAGAAGAAAAGGTTATTATGGGCCAGATTTTGGAAAAAAATGCGTGATCTTCGTAGACGATCTCAACATGCCTAAAAAAGAAGTTTTCGGAGCGCAACCTCCCATAGAAGTTCTGAGACAATATTTGGATCATAAAGGATGGTACAACCGCAAAGATTTAAATTTTATGAAATTAGAAGATATCATCTTATTAGCAGCTATGGGACCACCAGGAGGAGGTAGAACAAAAATCACTGATCGTGTTTGTAGGCATTTCAATATCATCGGTTATACCGAATTGGATAAAGAAACAGTCACCAGAATCTTCACTGTTTTGTTGGATTATTTCTTAAAAAGGTTTTCTGAGAACGTGAAACAAATTTTACCTGAAGTGGTGGAATCTGTTCTTTTTGTTTATGAGACTGTGAAAAAAGAACTGCTTCCAACTCCCACAAAATCACATTATACATTCAATCTCAGAGATATATCAAAGGTTTTCCAAGGGATTTGTTCTGGGAATCCGAAATCCATTCCTGAACCAATTAGTTTAACGCGTATATGGTTCCATGAAAATATGAGAGTTTTCCATGATAGATTAATAAATGACGAAGATAGAAAATATATGAAAAAATTGCTTTATTCCCAATTCGAACGATTTGGATTTTCACCGGAAAATGTTATCAATCAAGAAAGAATCATTTTTGGGGATTATTTCCAAGGTCGAGATATTGAACCAAGAAATTATATGCAGACTTCGGATCTTAAAACCTTCCTGAGCAAAATGGAAAGTTTCCAAGAAGATTATAATGCTGAAGCTGGTTATAGTAGCACGAAGAAATCTATGAGATTAGTCTTGTTCTTAGATGCCTGTGAACATATTTCGAGAATAACGAGAATTCTTAGACTTCCACAAGGGCATGCCTTATTACTAGGAGTTGGAGGATCGGGAAGACAATCTTTATCAAGGATGGCCTCATACATTGCTGGATATCCTTTAGTGCAGATTGAAGTGATCAAGAATTATTCAATGAAAATATGGAGGGAAGATTTGAGAAATATATTAATGCAAGCAGGAGTTGATAATAAACAAATAACTTTCCTCTTTGTGGATACCCAGATTATTCACGAGCAAATGTTGGAAGATATTAATAATGTATTAAATTCAGGAGATGTTGCCAACCTATATACGGAAAAAGAAATTGAGGAAATATCTAATGCTTGCAAGAATGAATGCATTAAAAAAGGCTTGCAACCAAATAAAATGAACATTTACTCTCAATTTTTGGTAAGAATTAGAAAAAACATCCATTTAATTCTTTGTATGAGTCCTTTGGCCGATGTATTCACAACTCGTTTGCGTATGTTTCCAAGTTTGGTGAATTGCTGTACTTTAAATTGGTTCACAGAATGGCCTGAAGAAGCTTTGGTGGGAGTTGGGAAAGGTTGTTTGTCAGATTTCGAAAGAGATTTGGGTATAGAAGGTCAAACGAATGCATATGTTGAAGTTTTCAAGAATATTCATAAAAGTGTAGAAAGTATATCTGTGAGATTTTTGCAAGAGTTAAGACGACATAATTATGTTACCCCTAAAAGCTACCTGGAATTGTTGGCTCTATATATTGCGATTTTGAAAGAGAAGAAAACAGACTTTAGAAAACAAGTAGATCGTTTGAAAGGTGGATTGAATAAATTGGTTGAAGCCAACAAACAAGTGGAAGAAATGCAGGCTCTCTTAATTAAAAAGCAGCCTGAATTGGAAAAGGCGCAAGAAGAAACAGAAAAAATGATGAAGAAATTGGTAGTTGAAAGAAAAGAAGCAGATGAAACCCAGAAAATCGTGGCTAAAGAAGAGGCCGAAGCTACTAAACAGGAATTAGAGGCCAGGGAATTGGAAAAAAAACAAGAAGCTGCAGTCGAGGAAGCTAATATTATTTTAGAAACAACTCTCAAGGAAGTTCAGAAATTAAAAAAAGAACATCTTGTTGAACTAAAATCATTGTTGAACCCAGCTGATGCTGTGAGAGTTACCTTGGGAGGAGTGGTTATTTTGTTTCAAGATCACATCAAAAAAGACTTAAATGGAGAAATTATTCTTAAGCCAGACCCAGACCCAAAAAACATAGGAAAAAAAGTAGAAGACTTTTTCGAAACAGCCAAGAGATATCTATTAAATGACCCTAAAGAATTGTTGGATATTCTCAAGACATATGACAAAGATAATGTCAATCCAGCTTTGATCACAAAATTGGAAAACAAGATCCTGCATCATAAAGATTTCACTTATCAAAGAGCAACAGAATGCTCATATGCTTTGAAATTCTTGTATTCTTGGGTTAAGGCCATTTACGATTATCATAAAATTTATACTGAAACTCAACCACTTAGAGATGAATTAATGGTTTAGTTTTTTTATTATTCAATAAAATATAATTATTTTTGTTTTAGGTTGTCAAAAAAGTTGTAGCTGAAAAAACATTGGAACTTCAGATAAAGAAGGAAGCCTTGGAAAAAATTAACAACAGAATTAAAGAATTAGAAGATTTATATAACGCTAAAATTCTTCTGAAGGAAAATCTCGCCAAAGAAATTAATGATTGCCAAGTTAAAAAGGAAAGAGCGGAAAAGTTGACCAGATCTCTTTCCGATGAAAAAGTTCGTTGGTCTCAAGATATTGAAACGATTGAAAAAAGGGGTGTGTTTTTGGCCGGTGATTCCATTATAGCAGCAGGAATGATAGCTTATGCAGGCACATTTACTTCACAATATAGGCAAGAATTAGAATCCTCCTGGGTGAGAAATCTTAAGGAATTAGGAATCAAACATACAACTGATATCACTATGAAAAAATTCCTGGAAATTCCTGTGATCACACAAGGTTGGAACATAAACGGCCTTCCTAAAGATGATACATCTACTGAAAACGGGATAATTATTGAAAAAACTCGCAGATGGCCTCTTATGATCGACCCTCAGACTCAAGCAAATAAATTTATCAAAAATATGGGAAAGGACAAAGCTGAAGGTTTAGAAGTAATCAAAACTTCAGACCCAAATCTTATGAGAACTATTGAAAAATCAATACAATTGGGACAATCTGTGCTTTTGGAAAATGTTGGAAAGGATTTGGATCCTGCTTTGGAACCAATTTTATTGCAAGATGTAAAAAAAGAGGGAACTAGTCTTACTTTAGCTATTGGAGATAAAATTATTGTTTATGATGAACATTTTAAATTCTTCATGACAACAACATTACCTAACCCCCATTATTCCCCTGAAACTAGTGTGAAAGTGACCATAATAAATTTTGCTATTACTCCTTCTGGACTCGAAGAACAGATGTTGGCACGAATAGTGGAACTTGAAAATCCTCAATTAGAACAAAAGAAAAATGATATTGTGAGGAAAAATGCTGCCGACAAAAAAGAATTATTGAGCATCGAAGATTCTATTTTGAAATCATTGAGTGAAACCAAAAATATTGATGATCTTTTGATGGATGAAACCATGATCAATAAACTGCAGACTTCAAAAAAATTCGCAGCTGAAATCAACCAAAGAGTCAAAGATTCCAAAATCACAGAGGCTCAAATAGATGAAGCCAGAGAATCATACCGTCCAGTTGCTTATCGATCTTCCTTATTGTTTTTCTGTATTTTGGATCTGTCCTTTATCGATCCGATGTATCAATATTCTTTGCAATGGTTCTCCAATCTTTTCTCATTGGCCGTTGAAAACTCACCTACTTCAAATGTTCATGAAACGAGACTATTAAATCTCAACAATTTCTTCACCTATAGCTTATATGAAAATGTTTGCCGATCACTTTTTGAAAAACACAAATTGCTTCTATCTCTCATGTTAACTGTGAAAATCTTGCAAGGAGATCATTTCTTGAATGAAATGGAATGGAGATATCTTTTGGCAGGACCAACAGGAGAAATCAATGTTTTATTGAATCCAACTCAATGGATTTCAGAAAATATGTGGGCTGATCTTTATAGACAACTCGCAGGACTTTCGCAATTGGAAGCTTTCAAGGGACTCGATGTTTATTTCATGGAGAATTTTGAACATTTTAAGTCCTATTATGATTCAGCGAACCCTCAGAACGAGGCTTTACCAGGCCATTGGAATCAAAAATTGAATGAATTTGAAAAAATGATGGTTCTCAAGGCTCTGCGTCCAGATAAGGTGATTCCTGCCATTAAGAACTGGATTTCTTTGAAACTTGGGAAAGATTATATTATTTCTCCGACCTTCGATTTGGGAAAATGTTACAAGGATTCAAGTCTTTATACCCCTTTGATATTTGTTCTTTCTTCGGGATCTGATCCTGTGGCTGATTTTCTCCGTTTTGCTGAAGAACAAAGCTTCGGAACTAAATATGAGACGATTTCTTTAGGACAAGGTCAAGGAGTGAAAGCAGAGAAAATGATAAAGGAAGGAAGCTTGAAAGGAATATGGGTTCTTCTGCAAAATTGTCATTTGGCTAAATCTTGGATGCCTGAATTGGAAAGAATTGTTGAGGAAATTAATGAGAATGTGCATAAAGATTTCAGATTATGGCTTTCGAGCATGCCAGAATCATTTTTCCCTATATCTGTTTTGCAAAATGGAATCAAAATGACGATGGAGCCTCCCAAAGGATTAAGAAATAACCTGCTTAGATCTTATAATAATTTAGATGATAAAGAACTCAATGATTGTAAGAAACCTGAAGTCTTCAAAAAATTATTATTCGGATTTTGCTTTTTCCATGCCATTATTCAAGATAGAAGAAAATTCGGTCCAATTGGATGGAATATCGCTTATGAATTTACTAATGAAGATCTTACTGTTTGCAAACGTCAATTAAAGTTATTTTTAGATGAATATGAAGAAGTCCCTTACAAGGTATTGAATTATTTAGGTGCAGAGATTAATTATGGTGGAAGAGTGACTGATGATAAGGATGTCCGCTTAATTAAAACAATTTTAATAAATTACATCAATGAGGATGTCCTCAAGGATGGATACAAATTTTCGACTTCTGGAATTTATGTTTCAATGCCTCCTAGTGAACAAGCTGATTATATCAGATATATAGAAGCTTTGCCTTTAGATCCAAACCCTGAAGCTTTTGGATTACATGAAAATGCGGCAATAACTAATGCTCAAAATGAAACAAGAGAACTTTTAGAAACCATTTTAGGTGTGCAACCCAGAGTGAGCACAAAGGAAGGCAAATCAAGGGAGGAGATTATTTATGAGATAGTACAATTCGTTGAATCCAGAACTCCTGATGTCTTTGATTATGAAGCTATTTTTAAGAAATATCCTACATCTTATGAAGAATCAATGAACACAGTTCTGGTTCAAGAAGTCATTAGATATAATAGATTATTAGAAGTCATGCAAGATTCCTTGGTTAATATAAAGAAAGCATTAAAAGGATTGGTAGTCATGTCTGATGAGTTGGAAGCTTTGGGAAATAGCTTATATGATAATCAGGTTCCAACTCTTTGGGCAGACAAAGGATTTCTATCCTTGAAAGCATTGGTTTCATGGACTTCGGATTTGAATAAAAGAATAAAATTCTTACAAAAATGGATTGATGAGGGAACACCATCCGTATTTTGGATTTCCGGCTTTTTCTTCCCTCAAGCTTTCATCACAGGAACCTTGCAAAATTACGCTAGAAAACATACAATTGCAATTGACAAATTGACTTTTGAATTCAAATATCCGGATAACATTTCTCCTAATGACATTAAGGAAAAACCACATGATGGATGCTTTGTATATGGCATATATTTGGAAGGAGCTAGATGGGATTATCAAAAACATATGTTAGGAGAATGCAAACCAAAAGAATTATTTGCTGATTTACCTTTGCTTCATTTAGTTCCAATCCTTATTAAAGAAGATCCCCCTAAGGATATCTATAATTGTCCATTATATAAAGTGGAATCAAGAAGAGGAACTCTCTCCACAACAGGACATTCGACCAATTTCGTGATGTTTTTGGAGCTTCCTTCAGACGAATCTGAAAATAAATGGATAGTTGGTGGCGTTGCGGCTTTCCTATCTTTGAGATATTAATAAACAAGAAAGAAGGAAAATTTTTTTTTAGCCTAAAGACAAAAAGACATTAAATTTTAATAAGATTAAATTTAACAGAATTATAAAACAGAAATTTAAATATTATAAAAAAATTGTCTAGTGTGTCTGTTTTCTAAGTTTCATTTCCCAAAACAAAACAATAAAGTAAAATTTTAATTAAGACTAATTTAGAAAATGATGAAAAACAACAATCAGGAAATTTCAAATATTCCATATATGATTGAGAAGAATTTCCCCTTTTTTAAATTCATGAAATATATCGGATCAGATAACATGGTTGTGGTTCAGGACATAAATACCAAAACATTAATAAATTTGCGTTTAGTGCCCAATGTTGAAAGAACAGATTATACTTCAGTGCGAAAATTCTTTTATCAAATGGAAAAAATTTCTCATCCTAATATTCTCAAATACTTCCAAATATTTTATATCAAAGAGGAGAACGTCTTAGTCATGACTAGCCAATTTGGAGACATTTCTTTTCAAAATTTTATGGATGAAAAGCTTCAAAAGGATCGCCAATTGTCTGCAGAATATTTAAAAAGGATCATGCATCAGAAAATCCCCCAGGATCGTCGAATATATTTCGAATATTTCAAGCAAATCGTTCAAGGTGTGAAATATTTGCATCGAGATATGAGAATAATCCATGGAAACCTCAAATTATCAAACTTGCTCTTGATTGATGATCTCATTAAAATCGCAGATTTTAGAGAATTAAAGCCTCATTTGTCCAATCCAACGATTTGGAAAAGTTTCGATGCCGTCGAATATTTTCCTCCTGAGGTTCTCTTATTAAAAGATATTAATAATCTGACTGATAAATGTGATATATGGGCACTTGGAGTTATTTTACATAAAATGTTAACAAATCAAAAACATCCTTTTTTGCCAAATTCGATAAATTCAATGAATAATTATGAAAAATTGTCTCACCTCAAAACACAATTTTCAAAAAATACTAGATGTTTCGATGCATCTTTGGATGAACCATTATATGTGGAGTTATTAGATCAATGTCTTCAATATGATCCTGGAAAACGACCGAATATAGTCCAATTGTTAGATTCTTTGAAAGACCTTGAAGAGAAAAGCTTAGTGAAAATCAATGAAGATGATTTCAAAGATGATATTTATTCATCGAAGATCCCCATCAAATCGCTTTGCAATGGGCTTGAAAATTATGGGGTCAAGGATTTTGATATCGAGAAAACGCAATCCATTTATTTGAACTCCCAAAAGGGTTTTTTTTTTAATTATGAGCTTCTTTCCTTATTCACAGAAGTGATCAAACTGGATTATTTTAATTTGTTGGAATTAAATCTAAATGGAAATTTTCTGGGGGAATTGAATAAGAAGCATTTCGGGATTTTGTTAGATGGATTGAAAAATAACAAATCAGTTCAGAAATTGGAATTGAACAGAAATGGACTGGGTAAAAATAGTGAAGATTTCAAACTTTTATGCAATGCTCTGAAAAACATGAAATTGACATCTATGCAAATGTCTGAAAATTTAATAGGATTGCATGCTTTGAACCTGAAATATTTATCTGAAGTAATCATTGTCAATGAGGGTTTGGTTGTTTTGGATTTGAGCATGAATTTTTTAGGTAAATTTTCAGAAAATATGGGCTTTTTTTGGGAATGTCTAAAAGAACATAAAAACCTCGCAGATTTGAATTTAGGCAAAAACGATTTAGGGAATTTCTTTGATTCCATCAAACTCCTATCAGATGGCATTAAATATAACAAATCATTAAAATCTCTTGATCTCAATTCAAATCTTCTGGGAAAAGAGTTACAAAATATCGACAATTTGACTTATTCTTTCAAAGTGAATAAATCATTAACAAGTCTTTCTTTAGCTAACAACGATTTAGGAAATTATAGCGCAGGTGTGGCAATGTTTGCTGAAGTGATAATAATGACGAAAAAATGGACTGAACTGAACCTTTCCACCAATAATTTAGGAAAAAACTCAAAAAACATAAAATATCTAGCGAAAGCTCTCAAAGAAAACACTTCCATTGTAAAAATTAATTTAACTTGTAATAAATTAAGTGTTGAACTTATCAATCTTTGCATGAGTTTGGTGTTTAATGAAACTATAACTCATCTGGTTCTATCTGAAAACTCCTTAGGCAATGATTTGGATGTTACAAAGACGTTGGCAGAATATTTAAAAGTTAATGAACATTTAGAGATTTTGGATCTTTCCAATAATGACTTTGGATCTGAGATTGAATCAATGAGGACTTTATTGGAGTCTTTAAAATATAACGTTTCGATAAAGGTGCTTTTTTTGAACGATGTGAATTTGAACAAAAAAGTGGAAAACTTATATGTTTTAGCCTCGTTTTTAAAGGCGAACAACACTATTAACACCATTTATTTGTTTAATAATGAAATAACAGACATTGATGAAGAGAAGTTCCTACGCGAAAGAGGACATATCACTGTTTATCGTTAAATTATTTAAAAAAATATGTTTATGTATAATAATAATATAAGGAGGGAACAAATAAAATTTTAAAATGTCTTTTTGTTGAAAAAATGGGAAATCGAAATAGCTCCAGCAATTTCTGCTTTTTTCTTAATCCTTTTTCCCCTTGTGTAGGCTCCAAAAAAAATGAAAAGAAAGAAAATGTGCAAGTCTCCAAAATTTCCAAATCTTCATTAAATGGCTCCATAATTTATAGTGTGGATCCAGCTCCATCCTTACAACAACCAAATTCAATCCTCGGTTCGAAAAACTTCCATTATTCTCCGCTTCTTTTCTCACAATCTTTCCATGGCAAAGATTCTCCGGATATCAAACTTCATGAAACAAATGATTCAGATTTCGCATTGCATTATAAATCATATCCCGGAAATAATCATTTGATTCGAGAATCATGGGATATGGAAATCGAAAATGTTGATGAAAGACGATCAGCTGTGGTTGCTAATGCTCTTCTAGAAATGGAAAAAAATGTGGTGATTGGCAAAAAAACCTTAAATCTGGCATTGAAAGGAAATGTGAACACCAACGATATGATTTTTTTATGCGAAACTATCTCCAAAGCGAAGCCGTTTCATTATTTGAGGCTTGATTTTAATCGAACAAATATTAAAGACGCCGAACTCTTACCTTTGACCAAAACCTTTGACGCTTTGCCAGAAATAGAAGGCCTAGAACTTCTTTTGCAAAATAATCATATCACCTATTTAGGCGGAAAAGCCTTGATAAAAAGTTTAGAAAAAGTCAAAGATCTCAAAATATTTTCGATAAATTTAAGCTATAATATAGAACTATCAGGCAATGCCTTGGAAGAATTAGCAGAAGAAATCGGGAATTTAGAGAAACTTGAACAATTATGTTTAGAACTCCAGGCTGTGAGATTGAGTAGTTCTGATCTATTTTTCATAGAATTGCTCAATAGTCTCAATAAATGTAAAGCCCTCAAAACTCTGCATTTAAACCTGAGCGAAAATATGCTAAAATCCAACATTTTGAATTTCTTCTTGAATGGCCTGAAAAATATTTCGACCAAACTCCTCGAATTTCAATTGATTCTCAACCATAATCCCCTTTCCTATCAAGATTTTTGCGAAATTTTCCATTTATTTGAAGAATCAACTGAACTAAAGTCCGAGACTTTTTAGGAAATGACCTAAATCTCCAAAACCCTCGTTTTTTGGTGGATTATATAAATCCAGAATTTTCTTTCCTTTTGATAGAACGTTTAAAAATCAACCTTTCTGATTGCGTTCTGAATAAAGCAGTTTATGAAAATCTAGCTTTTGTATTGCATTGTATGAGGAAAGTGAAAGAATTAGGGCTTTTATTTTGTTCAACAAAGAGCATGCATAAAGGATTTGAACAAATTATATGTTCTTTGCCAAATTTCCCAAAATTAATGAAATTGAAACTTGATTTGAAGAAATCAGAATTTGGGTTAGAAATCCTTGAAGTTTTAATTATTAGTTTGCAACATTTGAAATTCCTTCGTTCTTTGAAATTAAATTTATATCAAATTCCTTCACTTCGATTGAAAGAAGTGAAGGAATTTTGCAAAGTCATTGCCAAAATGGATATTTTACAGAAGATCCGCTTTAATGTCAAAGAAAAAGGAAAGAAAAAATGTGTTGAAGCCTTAAATCAATTTGTCAACTTTAGACAAGCCCTCTTGTACTTTAGTTTAAAATATAAATTATTAAACAAGGAAACAAGAGGGAAATTATTAGTAAATTATATAAATAAAATATTTTTAAACAAAAAGTAAGAAATTATTAAAATTAAAAAAAAAAAAATGTATTGTTTTCTTGTTCATTTTTCTAGTAAAAAATTATAATAAAAAGAAGATATCGTTTTTTAGATAAGTGAACGATATTTTTTGAAAATCAAAAATTTTCTCATTGTAAAAATCTCCTTCATATCTTCTCCTCATTTCCCCTCTCAAATGTTTAAAAATTCCTCTCCAAAATTGTTCCGATTCAATATATATGCCTTTTCACTGTTTTCTTCCCCTTCAGAACTGAAATCCGAAGTTTTTATTAAATCATCATAGCTGAAACTTTTGTCAAAATTCATAAAATTCATGTGAAAAATAAAATAAAAACCTTGATTTTTTAAATTCTTGCTGTTGTCTGCAAAAAAATTCATCAAAAGCCATATCAATACATCCTTTGGCTCTTCTATATAGCAGGAACTCTTGTAAACATTCGTTTTTTTGTGTACTTTGGTATTTAGTCCATAACCACTTTTCTATCATGACTTCTTGATCCGTGCCCACTTGTTTCATCACTTCCAACGAATTCATCATTTCATGGTTGCCAATATAACCGTTTAGATCCAAATTGCTTTTTTGGTACAACTCATGATGGGTATCTTTCAATACCATTTGCAGATGGTTAGGCCAACATGGAAAATTAATAAAAGGTGCCAAGATTTCAGCTGTTTTGGGAGAAAGACAAAAATCAGAAAATTTCATGGAAGGGAAGTCCGAAGTATCTGCTGAGGAGGCAGATGCTTTTTTTTTGGAGGAAAATTTGGGCGATTTCTTGATTTTATGGTTGGAAAGGATCATAAGAAGTAAGATTGGTGGAAGGGTGGTGTTTTCGCTTTTGAAAAGAGAAAATTTTTAATTAAATTTGAAGTATGCTTTATTGCTCAAATTAGCCAACAAATACTTTCAAATTTTATACTTTTAATATATTGCTTAATTTCGTGATATATAATTAGGAATATTATTTAATTAATTTTTTTTTTCATCCTAAAAAAAAAAATAACTAATTAATATTATTTCCTTAAAATAACTACTGCTTCTTTACAACATTCCAAGAAAAGCCCTCAACGAGTCAGTTTGCTTGAATATTGGATGATTCATTAAATATTTCAAATAAACCTGCAAGGCAAAAACTCTGAATTCAATTATTTTGTTCTCATTAGCAAAAAGACCAAGGTTTCCTTTATTGGGCAAGTCTTCAATAATTTCGTTTTTCTTTTTCGCAATAACTTTGAGGTCTTCATGCAATTCTTTGAAATTTTCATAGGATTTTAGGATCGCGCAAATGATTTTTCCAGATTTTTTGATTCTAATTTTATAGAATGGCTTTTTATTGATGATTTCATGTCCTAACACTTCTATATCCAAAATGGCTTCTTCTTCTTTATTTTCCACAAAAGATTTGCATTCTAAATCAAAGAAATTGTCATTTTGGTTAGGAACATCTTGAACAACTGAAATTTTTGGAGTTGCTGTTTGGCTATAATTCTGAATTAAAGTGTTTCTTAAATCAGTGTTTGGGAATTTCTGGCTAGTGGTTCTGAAATGTGGTTGAGATTTCAATAATTGATGAGTGGATTGTTGGGGCATTGTATGTTCATTGGTTGAAGTTGTGAATGTAATGACTGTTTGATTGTTTGGATTATTTTTTGAATTAATATTTAAATTTGAGCTGCTGCTTTTGTGCTATTCATATTTTTAATATTAGAAGAAAATTTATCGAAAACTACCTGCTCTGAAGTCAAATAGTTATCAAAGTCAGGCCATAAAAAAGTTAGAAATATGGAATTAAGGAGTCTTTCCTTCAAGAAGAAGTTCATCAAGAAATCAAAATTTTCAATTCTTTCTCTAATGAGGCAGTCTTGATTTCGTCTAATTCAATGATGACGGAAAAGTTTTTTAAAAATTATAAAATAAACTCATTAGGCCTTTTCGGAGGGAAAATAGGGAAAATCAACTGTGGATAGTTCAGTTTCATGTTCTTGTAAAGACTTAAAAACTCATTATAACTTCTAAAGCTTTTAAATAGTTTTCCACCAGAGGAAAACTCTACATGATATATCTATTTTTGTTCAGATTGATTTTTTCTCTAGGAAATTTTTAAAAAATGTACTATTCTTTCTTTGTTTTTCTTTGATATTTTGGAAAATTGACTGACTTTAATATTTTGGATATTTTCTAGATCGACATTATCGGAGGAACCAGTGTTGTTTGGAGTCAATGGTGGTCTATTCGAACTCAAACTTCTCTCAGAAGATCGGTTTTCCATGATACTGGTTAATGGATTCACGGAAAGATCGCTTTTTCTTCTCTTGGCATTTGTGAAAACTATATAATTTTTATCACTACCTATTCGTTGGAAAGAATTGTCAATTGTCAAGCTTTTTCTTTTGTCAGTAAAAATAGATGTATCTATATTGTCATAATCCTTTTCTCCGTCCAATAATGTTTTTCCTTTGTTAGGCTCATTATTAAGAAAAAGAAACAATACTTTTTAATTATTAATTAAAATTATTAAACAATATTATAATATGAACAATTCTTACAAAAAAACATATAGAACAATTCTTCCGCACAGGAATAGATCATAAAGTTTTGAAGTTCGGACATTCGGGTTTCAGATATTGTTATGTACAAGATCACTTGAATTGAATGCAAAATAAAACTAAAGGCCCATAACTTTTTTAAATGGTTTGGAATTCTCCTTTCTCTGCGTTTTTCCATCATAATTACAAGAAAGCTTAGAACCTAATAAAAAAACATTTTTAAGATAAAATAATGTTTTAATTTATTTAACCCAATAAAGAGAATTAATCGCTTTTAAAATCAACAATAGCAAATCAACATTAGCCTCTACTTTTAATGAATGGATTATGTATGCAATGGGGATTATTATCAAGAAAATCATTGCTACAATCATATAGGATCTCTTTTTTGATGTGCAAAATGATTTCTTTTTTTCAACGCCTCTGAGAAATAGAATATTTTTGAGGAAAACCAACAGCGCGCTTATAATATGCACTAGGGAAATAGAGATTATTATAATTTGATAAGGTGAAGGCACAAGCTGAATTATTTTCAAAAATATAATGAACAGTTTTTAATAACATAATTAATGAAAAAAGACATACTGTGAAATAGATTTCTGTCATAAATGTGAACAAAGTTGTATTTTCTAGCAATATCAAACAAAAGAAGCGAAGAACAAAATAAATAAATAAATAATTTTATTAAAAAAAATAAATTTTATTAAAAGCCGCTGGGTTTTGTTGCAAATTAATTATAAATCATTTTTATCAGATTTTCAAAAATGCAAAACTCCACCTTCCAATCCTATATTTTAACAAAACATTTTCCTCTCAAAACAAGGTCCATCAAAAAAAAAACCAAGCAAAAAGAGTTCACGGAAAGGAAAAAAGCTCTTTCAAGCTCAGAAATGCAATTGATCTCAGAGCCAGAACGATGCATTCAACTCTATAAGTATTATGTATTTTCTGGACTGATCATTCATGATCATTTGAGCATTGAAAAAGATGGAAATTACTTTGGGTATTATCAGGCCCTCAACTATGTGAAGAAAATCACCGGAGTGACATTATTAGAGGAAAGTCAATTATTAGAAGTGAACTTTGTTGATGTCAAGCAGGAATTAACACCATTTGAATTTTTTGAGGAAAGAATGAAAAGTCTTGGAAATAAAAAAGCTTTTAACTTTTGTGAAACCATAAAAATGTGTTTGTATAATTTCAGACAAAGCCAATCTTTATCAAGGCCTCCACAACCTGATGATTATGAAAAATATAAGAAATTTAAACAATCTATAAAAAACAAAATCAATGAATTACAAACAAATAACCTATGTTTTATGATCATTTTTAAGAAAACCAATCTGGAATCACCAAATGGCAGCCTTCATAACATCCAAAATTATATTTCCTATTCTTTGTTGAAACTTATTTTCAATATAGAGGAAAACTTTCTCTTTGATCTCTTGAGAGATGGATTTCCAGATTGGTATCATCTCGAGGGTGAGTACTATGAACAAATGACAAATTTGTTTCAAACATTGTTTCTCCGTGCTCCCAATGAACTTCGGATAATTTTGAAGGGGAAAAATGGAGAAATTTATAGAGGAGGACTTGAATGCCAAACTCTGGGATTTCAGGCTGAAAAATATCAAGAATATGCCGTTTTCCATATTTTGAACATCGAGCAGAAGAATAAAATAAAAATGATAATGAATAAAAGTGGAATCAAATTGGACTATCCGACAAATTTAAAAGTTGAAGAAGAGAAAGAAACAAAACTAAAAAGAACAACAGAAAAAAAATTAAATTCAGTAACTGGAAGAATCCACGAATATTTGTTTCATTCTGAACAATTTAACAACCAATTTTACCAGAAGAAAGTCCCATTGAATTGCTTAGAGGAAAACAAAGATAATGTGTGCAAATTTCGACTAATTTAACGAAGAAAGAAATCACTCTAAGCTCAATTTTTCATTTTTTTTTTAATTTAAAGTCTGTATTACAATAAAACTCAAAAACTTTTTAAAATCAAAATAAACTATTCCTTTTATATAAAATAACGACATTTCATCGTATAAAATGTTATGATTTTTGCAAAATTGGAAAAGCTTTTATTTTAAATTATTTTTTGAAAATTAATATTTTTCTGTTAAAATTTGCATTCATCATAAAATTTTTAAAATATTGAAAAACCAAATGCAAGACTACGATCAATTATCCATTATTTATGAGACTAATGTCACCAAAATCCTCAAAATCCGAAGAAAATCTGACAACAAATTGCTCATTTCCAAGCAGTTGAACTATGGTCAAATGCCTGAGAAAGCAAAGCATCAACTCGTGTCCGAAGTCAATATATTGCGAGAACTCAAGCATCCTAATATCATTCGATATTATGAATATCTTATAGACAAGACTTCTCAAATAATAAATATAATAATGGAATTTTGTGAAAACGGTGATTTAGCATCAAAAATTCAACAAGCTAAAAAGCAACAATCTAATTATTTCGCCGAGGAATATATATGGAAGTTATTCACACAAATAAGCTTAGCCTTACATGAAATCCATCGTCGTAAAGAAGGAGTTATACTTCATCGTGACTTGAAGCCAGCTAATATTTTTCTCGATCATCACGAAAATGCCAAATTAGGAGATTTCGGTCTTTCAAAAATCCTTGACGAATGCATTGATTTCACTTCAACCAAGGCAGGAACCTTGCATTACATGTCTCCTGAATTCCTAAATGAGAGCAAATATACGGAAAAATCAGAAATTTGGGCAGTTGGATGTATTTTATATGAATTATGCACGCTTTCGAAACCTTTTGAAGCTAGCAATGAGTTGGCCTTGGCCTTAAAAATCAGAGATGGAAAAATTGAGCCGATTTCAGGCAAATATTCAACGGAACTTAAAAGAGTCATCGCATGGTGTTTGGCTTTCAATCAAAAGGAAAGACCAAATGTGGAAGATCTTTTAAATATCCCTGAAATTTCCAAAAGATTAAGGGAAAAAAGACTCAAAGAAAACCATTTGATTTTAAAGAAAAAGGAAGAAGAAATTGCACAGAAAGAACAGGAATTAAAGATGTTGGAAGAAAACCTGAGAAGACGAGAACAGAATCTTACAGAAGAAGAAGAGAAAATCAAAGATAAATCTAAGAAAAATGAGAATTTAAAAGGTTTAGAAAAAGGGACTGCTCGATTTGATACTTTAAATGAACTTACTACTAAAACCCTAAACCAAAAAATGAAATTATTAAGCACTGGGTTGAAAACGATGAAAATGGAGGAGGATGTTTTTTTGAACCATAATGTTAATGAAGGAATGAAAACTGGGTTTAATAAAAGACATTCGGAAATATTTAAAGGCGATTACTATAATTTTAAGAATTTTCAATATAATAGTAATAAAAAGGTCAATATATAAAAAAAAAAAAATCCAAACTTTTTAATTTTTTTTTGAAAAAAATGGGCTTTTATTTGACTCACATTTTCGAATGTGCCCTCTTGCTTTTAAATAGTTTGGCGATATTGAACGAACAACGATTCTTGAAAAAATGTTAGTTTCTTTTTTTATTTTTTCGAGAATATTTTTGATTATTATGCTTTTAAAAAAATTCAACAGATGGACTTAACATTCCGAATTTTCAAGAACTAGAGCCCTCATCAGGATTTACAAGAGTGAAGAATCAATTGGTTATCTTGATATATACCGCAAGGACTTATGGAAGATGTTGAATATTTTTTAATTCTTTTAAATTAAAGATCTTTTTTTTGGGAACCTGAGAATTTAGATCTTTTGATTCCTTTCAATATTTTGGCAATTCTTCTGGAGTTTTTGAGTGGATGAAATCGAGGAAGTCAGATCCTAATTACACAAATGAACAGAAAAAGAACTTAATCATCCGTTTTGAAAAAAAAAAAAATATCAATGAAAAATTGTTTTTTCTTATTAAAAAAAAATCAAAATTTTTTTTCTTTGAAATGCAAAGAGACAGTTCTTTTCCGTTTTATTCTCAACCTTATGACCAGAGTCCTCTCGACAAAAGCCCATTAATGACATCAAAGACACGTAAAATAGATAACAATAAATTGAAATTGGTGTGCACGATGGCTATAGTTAATATGTCACACGATAAATTAATGGAGGTTTCCTTTTCTAATATACGCTCACGAAATATAAATTTAAGTTCTCTATTGAAATCATTAAAAAACCACCACAAAATCGTATTGCAGAAGAAATCCAAGTTCTGATAAAAGCAACGGAAAATATGCCATATTTCAAAGATCTCAACAAGAAAAATCGTCATGTCAGATCCAATACTCATGAAAAAATTTGTGCCAAAATTCGTTATGAACAAATTAACAAAGGAATGACGGTAATGCATTACGGCGATCCAGCAAACAAATTTTACATCATTTTGCAAGGATCTGTATCCATCTACGTTCCGCGAGACTATATGGTTCTTCAAAAAGAAATAGAAGAACGCAAAAAAAGTCCCCATTCACCTTTGATCATTTCAGTTCTTCAGAAGATTTTCCAATGGAGAGCCAAACTGAAACAATTTATCTCAGAGTTCCCCCTTGAAGAAAGTCCAATTAACCGAAAAGCCTTCAAAAGACTATATACAAAAGCATCTATCCAATTGAGTCCCTCTCTAATCATGCATTTGACAAAGGATTTGAAAATAAACCATGATTATTATTATTATCACAGCATAATTAATTTAAAACGAGCTAGCATGAGCAACGAAATACCAAAGATCGACGAGGCCCCTAACTTAAATGAGGATGATTGGGAAGAAAATGAAAATGCAAGCCCATCGAACAACGATGAGGAGGATTTAGAAAATGATTACGCGGCTCAGAAGACTTTGGCAGATCGGGAAAATATGCAAGAGTTTCTAAGAGGATTTAATGAAAATGAAAGGCCGATATTGATCAAACTCCAAACATATTTGGGAGAAGTTCCTTTACCTTATTTGGATGAACCTGAAAACTATTTTCAAGATGGTGTGTTCAAATTTCATTTCGTTGGTCTTTTCGATGCGGGCAATATTTTCGGAGAAGTGGGGCTTTTAATGCGAAAGCCGCGTTCAGCCTCTGTGATTTGCAATTGTGATACTGATTTTGCGATTTTGACTTCAGAAGATTACGCAGAGATTTTAGAAGCTGTAGATAGGAAGGAAATGGAATCTCGAATGGAGTTTTTTATAGAGAATTTGTTTCAAGAGTTGCAGCCTGAAGTCGCTATTAGATTGAGTTATATGTTTAAGAAAAGCAAGTTTATGAAAGGAAATTTTATTTATAAACAATCTGAAAAAGCAAATGATGTTTTTCTCGTGAAAAAAGGAGAAATTCAAATTTATACGAAAATCAAGGAGATTGAACCAGAGAAAAAAGCAGCTTCGGTGAACGAATTTATAAAAACGATGTATCATAAAAATGAAAATAAAGTGAAACAGGAAAGATTCATAACAATACAATTGTCGAATTTAGGAAAAGGACAATCTTTTGGAGAGGAAGATATTATTTATAATAGAAATAGGGCTTATAATGCAATATGTTGTTCAAATAAAGTCACATTGTATTATATCCCGAAATCGGTGAAATTTTTTAAGAAATATAATATTTATAAATTAAATGGTTTTAGCATTTTTTGAGAATCATTACTGAAAACAAAAGAATTCAAGTGAAAATCATAAATAACACAAAAGCAAAGGAACTTTGGCATCGGACTCAAATTGAGAACTTTTACAAAAAAAGGCAAAATAACGAAGAAATTAAATCGTTTGGTAATCAGGCTGAAATATTTCCTATTCGCAGAGATATAAAAGAAATTCAAGGATTGAATTCACCTTCCAAAAACATAAAAATGAATTCGCTTCCCAAAAACCCAAAAATAACCATACCTAAACCGATCTTAAGCTATATGACTTCTCCATTATGCAACTCTCCTTTAAACTCTTTGAGTTGTAGCAGAGTCCAGTCCCCAAAAAATAATAATAAGATAAATAATTTTATAAATTTGCAAAATATCCTGAAGCCCAAAAGATTTACTAATAATTTCGTGATTCGAAAGGAAAATTCAAATAAGACTTCAGAGCCGAATTTGAATAGTTCAATCGTAGACATAGTCAAAAAGAACGATAAGAATTTAGAAGAACTCTTAAAATATTCTCAAAATGGAAATAAAACATCAAAAAATAATGAATTCTATAAATTGCTCAACGAAGATGAAATAAAAACCAACAAAATGGCCCGTATCATGTATATTTATAAGTCAAAAAGAAGGAACTATTCAAATTCTGATCTTTTAAACTCAAATCAAAAGTTGACGTTTAAAAAAATAATACAATCTTTTAAAAAACAAAATACTCTTGAAGATGTTGAACAATTCCATCCAATTCGAAAGTTCTCCTATGACTTTTTTACTCGAAGAAATTCCTCAATTCCAGATCAACAAAATAAAAAAATAACCAAAATTATTGAAGATACTGAAAGAAAAAATTCCCCAGTAGCGAGTATGCGAAAAGTGGCCTTCAGCAATCGAGGCAACACTTTTTTCAATAAACAATTGAATAAAAAATTGTCATTTGGAGAACCTTTTAAAACTAGTCGGGAAAAATGCAACACAACTCCACAAAATAATAAATTTTTTACTCCGTTCACTGCCAGACAAATAATGTTTAGAAAGCCTCTCCCAGAAAAAAAAGGAAACAAATAAATTTTATTTAATTTGTTGATAAAATTTTTATTTTTGTGAATTTTTTTTTAAAAAAGGGTGCCAATAAATTTTTTGTCTTAAA
>Ga0302186_10000999_pt1 | contig 24329 bp, 17 predicted proteins | sample II_Bog_E1_2_FD_198782 | JGI IMG/M metagenome (GOLD analysis project Ga0302186, IMG submission 198782) | Peat permafrost microbial communities from Stordalen Mire near Abisko, Sweden - II_Bog_E1_1 | ecosystem: Environmental > Terrestrial > Soil > Wetlands > Peat | place: Sweden: Abisko...
AAAAAATTTCAGTTCCAATACAAAAGAAACTGTGCTTGGGTTAGTCATTATACTTATTCTTGCGTTGCAATATATTGGAGCTTTTTACGGAATATTAAAATCAGTCTTTGCCCGGAATTTTATGTTCTTAACAACGGCCCTCTTGACTATGCTTTACTTTCTCTTTGTTACCGGAATTTTAGGTAATTACAGATTTAAATTGCCAATAGTGCCTTTTATTTGCATACTTGCGGGATATGGATATTTTAAAATGCTACGTTCCGAGAGGGATACTCCGCTTTATATTATTGATGATGCAGCTAAAAAGTAAATAAACCTATTTAGAATTTCAAAAAACAATTTACACAAATCCTTACCTTTGAAAAAATAAAATTTATGCCAATTGCCACAGTTATCCTAGGTCCTGTTGATTTCGGAATGACAGCAGTAGTCAGAAATCATAAAGTTACCATTGATGAACCTGAAAGTAATGGTGGCCGAGATGCAGGTCCCAGCCCTACAGAATATTTGTGTGTTGCACTAGCATCTTGTACAACCGCAACCCTAAAAATATATGCGAATCGCAAGCAATGGAAAATAGATTCCCTTGTGGTGGAAGTGGAAAAGGAAACATCTGCAGATGGGAAAAATACGTTCAAAAGAACTCTTTATATAAAAGGCCCTTTAGATGAGGAGCAGTTAAACCGTTTGACTCAAATAGCCAATGCCTGTCCGGTACATAAGATATTGTCGCAAGCAAATACAATTGAAACCATTTTGGGTAACTAATTACTCTCTAAGGTCTTCAATCTCTACTCCCGGATAGCTTTTTGCATCAAAAGTGAATGTAGCCTCTGTAAGAGAGGTATTCGGATTGAATTTATCAACGGCATAAGTCTGAGTTGTTCCGTCTTTCATCAGGACGGTAATTTGCACCAACTGATTTTTCAACTTATCTATAAATAACCTTAACGTATGGTACTTTTCTTTTTCAGGATGTTTGGGATACAACTCTATGCATTCACAAAGCACCATATTTACTTTTTCTTCGTCTATAAAATGACTTTTAAAGCCTTTTTCATAGAAAGTAAAAATGGTAGCGGGTGATAAATTTCCTTTATCGCTGGAGGGGTCTACTTTATTAATTTGTACTTCGTTGGCATCTTTCAGGTATGTCCAGGTAGTGATACTGTCGCAGAATACAACTTGGTTTTTTATATCCAATTTATACCTCGCGCCCTTTATCCAAATAGCCCCTTTTTGAGAATCTCCGGGTTTTCTGTCCTTACCATATATTGTTACTGTAAATTCTGCATTAATGGTTTTAAAGGTCTTCGTTTTCTTATCCAAAGATTGGAGAATGGCATTTGCCTTGGCATCTACAGTTTCGGCAGGTTGCGCTATAACAGCCATAGTAAATAGGCAAAAGGCAAAAGGGAGAATCAGTTTTTTCACGTCTTATGATTAAGTAGGAAAGTCAAAAGTACGAAATTATGTGGGTTGAATGAAGATGAAATGAAACTGCATACTTGTAAATTGCTTGAATAGCCGTATTTTTGAAAAAACAATATTCATGGATAAACAGGCATTAGCAGAAAAAGTGGTAGATACCATGTTCACGAATGATTATTTCAGCCTATGGCTTGGAATAGAGAGGGTTAAAATAGAACCGGGGCATTGCATTTTAAAAATGCAAATCAGGAAGGAAATGCTAAATGGCTTTTCGATTGCACATGGGGGAATTACCTATTCGCTTGCCGATAGCGCCCTTGCATTTGCATCTAACTCACATGGCAGGAAAAGCCTTTCCATAGAAACATCTATTTCACATACTGTTTCTCTTCAGGAAGGTGATATTATACTGGCAACAGCTAAGGAAATAAATCTTACCAATAAACTTGGTATATATGATATTACCATCACCAACGGAGGCAACACAGTAGCACTCTTCAGAGGTACGGTTTACCGTACCTCCAAAGAATGGTTTGACAATAAATAAAGGGCTTTAGTTTTGGGCGTGCAGTGCCATTCTGTTGCCTTCTGTATCTACAAAGAATGCCATGTAGCCAATTTCAGGGCTGATTTGCATTTTAGGCATAATCATTTTACCACCAGCATGTTCTATTTTGCCGATAACTGCATCAATACTGGGATTAGCGTTAAGATAAACAACTGCGCCATCCATTCCCGGTTTGTGGTTTGGGCTCTGAGTAATACCTCCTGCCACTTTACCGTTACCCATTTCAGCAGGAAAATTGGTCATTTTCATACCCATCATTTCAGGCATGGCATCCATTTTAATACCAAAGATAGTTTCATAAAATTTTTGTGCTCTTGCAATATCTGTTGCAGGTATTTCAAACCAATTTAGAGCGTTTGTGGTCTTGTCCATTTTGTTGGGGGTTATTAAGGTTATTTTTTACTTTCAGGCAAATATAAGACAATTTCTAATCCCGTAAATTATGTATTTGTTAAATCCTGTTTAAGGTTTTACCAACTATATACTTCTAATAATCATCTCCTTTTCAGATAAAAAGACAAGAAGATAAAAAAAACTTTTATTCCTACGAAGGTTACCATAAGAAGCATCGTCTAATTTAAAAACGCGCAGTATTAGTGATGTGATACTGACATTTTTTAAAGTGTTTAGCGTGGTTAATTAGTTATATGCACGTAAGTGGAGGTTGCCATTCAGGGGAAGGCGCCTCCGCTGAAATGCATACTTTAGCGAGCTTTTCAGATTAATTTAGTATCAAAGGTAACTCAACCACCACTTTTCCGGATGTGCTGTTTTGAATTTCCCATACCATTGGCATGGGAAATATAGAATCAATACCACGGCAAACCATATGAAGTAAACGGTCCGTAAATGGAACCTGCCTGCTAAATGAAAAGGGGTAGAATTACTGGCAGTTTCCGTTAAAAAAGCTACTGTATGAATTAAGTAAAGGTGAATTATATAATAAAACATGGGTACCTTGCCAATAGTAGTAAGAATTTTAGTAATCCCGTTTTGTACTCCTTCCAAAAAGTAAAGCAATAAAATTGCAGGGCCTAGAATCATTAATGAAAACAGTACGGAAACCGGGTATTTTGTGCAATTTATAAATGAAAGTATGGTATATCGTGTCGATACCTGGTATTTCCATGGATGCGGATCGCCATAAATATTGACATATCTTACTACAACAAATAGTATTATACAGGAAACTCCTATCCACACTAAAATCCTCTTTCTTTTTAGTGTATCCACTTCAGGGTTAAATAATTTGCCAAAAGCATATCCCAGGCATATCAATCCCAGATAGGGAAGTACAGGGTAAAAAATAAATATCCCAACATTTTGAGATATGCGGATCTCACCCATTACATGGAGCACCATCCATAAGTCATTGATTATACTGCCTTGTGTAAAGTGAACATTATCAGTAAGATTGTGCAGAAAAACAATAAGAACTCCGGTAATCATAATTGCTTTATAGGGCAATTGGATCATACCGGCGAGAAAAATCATGCTAATTCCTATTGCCCATATTACCATAAGAGTTTCATTGGCTAAAAAACTAAAACTAAAGAACCATCCGAAGGCGACTACCGTAAGTTCAAGAAAAATAAGCCACAGCCCCCTCGTAAAAAGGAATCTGCTTAATTCGCTTTTGGTATGCTTTAACCCATACAAATAAGATGAAAGTCCGGTAAGAAAAATAAAAGTGGGTGCACAAAAATGGGTTATCCAACGGGTTAGGAACAAATCAACAGGAGAATAGAGCAAGTTAAGCGGGTCGTGAATAAATGCGTCATAATGAAAAAAATCCCTGGTATGGTCTAATGCCATAACAATCATCACCAAACCACGTAAGGCATCAATAGATTGGATACGGGTGGAACTCATACTATTATTGGATAATGTTCTTCAAAAATACAATATTTACACAAACCTTTCATAATAATATATAATAAATGCAATTGAATGCCACCTGTTTAGTATTGATTTACATGATTGTGCACATATTTTCAAATTAGATGCGCTTTCTTGTTAATCAGGTTAAAATATTATATTTGAATTTTCAATAGTATTGTAAAATGGTACAACGGAGGCACTTCATTTATTTTTCCCCTGTTCATTGGCGGACATTGCATTCCATTTTTTTTGCAGTTTTTCTGTGCTGTTTTTCATCTTGCCAAAATAACAAGAATAAAAAGACAAGCCCTACAGAAGCCAAAGCACTGCAGCCTCCCACCTCGATTATTGCAAAGAAACCGATTCCAGTTCTTCTCGACGCTTCCGCTACCCCTCAAACCATTGTGGTTCCTGCTAAACCCACTACCTACAAAATACATACACAAAGCGGCGATATAATATTACCTCTTTTACCTCCTGAAAAGAAGGCTGCCGGCTTCTTTTCACATATGCAATATTATAATATAGATAATGGGCTCGCTCTCGATGCCATTTCCTGTTGCTGTATCGACCATTTTGGGAATCTATGGTTTGGCACCCAAGGAGGCGGTGTTAGCCGTTACGACGGAAAATCATTTACCAGCTTCACCACGGCACAAGGATTGAGCAATAACAGTGTACTTAGCATATTAGAAGATAACGCCGGTAATTTATGGTTTGGTACCCATGGCGGTGGGGTGAGCCGCTATGACGGAAAATCCTTTACCAGCTTTACAACCGAACAAGGCCTGAGCAATAATAGTGTCTTTAGCATTGTGGAAGATAGAAAGGGAAATATTTGGTTTGGCACCCACGGCGGTGGAGTGTGCCGTTATGACGGAAAATCCTTTACCACGTATAAAACGGAACAGGGTCTGAGTAATAACAATGTTTTTAGCATATTAGAAGACAAAAAAGGAAATCTTTGGTTCGGCACAGATGGTGGCGGAGTGTGCCGTTATGACGGAAAATCTTTTACTACTTATACCACCGAGGAGGGACTTGGGGACAACAGCGTTGCAAGTATAATAGAAGATAAAAAGGGAAATATTTGGTTCGGCACGGATGGCGGCGGGGTAAGTAGTTATAACGGAAAATCATTTACCACTTATACTACCGAGCAGGGGTTGAGCAATAACACTGTCTTAAGTATATTGGAAGATAAAACAGGGAATATATGGTTTGGTACCGATGGCGGCGGGGTGAGCCGCTATGATGGGAAATCCTTTATTAGTTACACCACCGAGCAGGGACTGAGCAATAATAATGTTTTTAGTATCATAGAAGATAAAACAGGGAATCTTTGGTTTGGCACTCATGGCGGCGGAGTAAGCCGATACGACGGAAAATCTTTTATCAGCTATACACCAGCACAAGGATTGCCAGACAAAACAGTCTTAAGCATCATAGAAGACAAAAACGGGAATTTATGGTTTGGCACCCAGCGCAATGGGGTAAGCTGTTATGATGGGAAATCATATACTATTTATTCAACAGCCCAGGGATTGGGCAATAATAGTGTTTTAAGCATACTGGAAGACAAAACAGGCAATCTTTGGTTCGGAACAGACGGTGTTGGTGTTAGTTGTTATAATGGAAAAGCTTTTACCACATTTACAACTGCGCAGGGCCTTGGCAATAATACGGTATTTAGTATACTACAAGACAAAAAAGGGGATCTCTGGTTTGGCACATATGGCGGCGTAAGCCGATATGACGGAAAATCATTTACTACCTATACAACTGAGCAGGGGCTGGGCAGTAATAGTATTTTAAGTATACAGGAAGATAAAGAAGGCAATCTTTGGTTCGGTACGGACGGTGGCGGGGTAAGCCGCTACGATGGAAAATCCTTTACAACGTATACAACAGCTCAGGGACTTAGCAATAACAGTATTTTTAGTATTAAAGAAGATAAAGAAGGAAATCTCTGGTTCGGCACGCAGGGAGGCGGGGTGAGCCGTTACGATGGAAAATCATTTATTAATTTTACAACTGAACAGGGTTTACCCGATGATAGCATTGAAAGTATTGTGCTGGACAAGCAAGGGAATATCGTTATTGGAACTAATTTTGGTATAGCTGTTCTTAAATCTTTTGCTTCAAATATTGGCGAGAGCACCCGGAACAATATACCTGCTCAAAACAATAAGAGCAATGAAGAATTACAAAACTACACCCCTGTTTTTAAAATATATAATTCACAAACAGGATATCCTGTCAAAAATATAAATGGAGGAAGTAATAACGGGGCCTTGCTCTGCGATAGCAAAGGAAATATTTGGGCTGGTACAGGCAGCGAAAAAACTGCACTTATTCGGTTTGACCCCTCCGCACTAAATAAAAACCTGAATCCGCCATCTGTAGTAATACAAAATGTAAAAATAAATGAGGAAAATATTTGCTGGTATTATCTTGCCCAGTCTTTCTTAAATGGGAAAGGCACAACATCGGGTGATAGTTCTATCGTCGCTCAACAGGAAATAATGACCTATGGTAAAGTGCTAAACGCCCAAGAAGGCGATACCATCCTTAAAAAATTAAGCGGTATTCAATTCGACGGAATTACCCCTTTTTATCCTTTGCCGCAAAACCTTGTGTTACCATACCAATACAACCACATTACTTTTGAGTTTGCTGCTATTGAACCATCCAAACCATATCTTGTAAATTACCAGTATATATTAGAAAATTATGATAATGACTGGAGTCCCGTGAGCAAGAAAACTTCGGCTATTTTCGGTAATATTAATGAAGGTACTTATACATTTAAATTAAGAGCCCAGAGCCCCGATGGTGTTTGGAGCCAGCCGGTAACTTATACATTTAAAGTATTACCTCCTTTGTATCGCACCTGGTGGGCCTATAGTTTATATGCCATTGCTATATTCTTGTTATTGATTGGTATTTATCGTTGGCGTACGGCTTCTTTGCGCAAAAAAAACGAAATGCTGGAAGAAACCATTAAACAACGAACCCTGGAAGTTGTAAAGGAAAAGGATGAAGCTGAAAAGCAACGGGCTGAAGCTGAAAAGCAAAAAATATTAGTCGAAGAAAAAAACAAAAGCATTACTGACTCTATCAATTACGCTAAAAGAATTCAAAGGGCGCTTTTGCAAGAAGAAGAATATGTGTCAATGCATTTACCCGAACACTTTATTTTATTTAAACCCAAAGACATTGTAAGCGGTGACTTTTATTGGGGTATTGAAAAAGAAGAGTTTTTCTATATGGCTGCTGTTGATTGTACAGGACATGGTGTACCCGGCGGATTTATGAGTATGCTCGGATTGGCCTTTCTAAATGAACTAACGGCAGGCGCGGCAATATTAACCCCCGCTGAAATACTGGATGAACTTCGTAATAAGATTTTGAAAGAATTTAAGCAAACAGGCGGAGAAGATGAAACTAAAGATGGTATGGATATTTCGCTTGTACGAATAAATCTTAAAACAAAGGAAATACAATGGAGCGGAGCAAATAATGCCCTATACCTGGTGCATAACGAGTTAAAAGAAATCACCCCCGATAAACAGCCCATAGGATATTATCCATTAATGAAACCCTTTTCCAACCATACCGTTAAAGTTGAAAAAGATAGCATATTATATTTAATCAGCGATGGCTATGCCGATCAGTTTGGAGGACCTAACGGGAAAAAATTCAGGTACTCTGAGTTAAAAGAAGTCTTATTTTCTATCCGTCAAAAAAGTTTGAAAGAGCAAAAAATGATTTTGAATGAAACCTTTGAAAAGTGGAAAGGCAATTTAGAACAGGTAGATGATGTTTTAATAATCGGCATACGTATTCAATAGAGTCCAGTCTCTTTCCAAAAAAATTGTTTTTTCCCAATACCATTTAGCAGGGACATTTAACCTCTTATTAAAAAAAATATTTGACTGGTTAAGAGGATTGGGAAATAATCAAATAAATTTCTCGCCCTTACGCGACTTCACCTCATTAACAAAGTTACGGATTTGCTGTTCATCCTGCTTTTTGCATATCAGCAATATATCTGCCGATTCAACCACTATATAGTCTTCCAGTCCTTCAATAACTACAAGCTTGTTTTTAGGTACATGCACAATACATTTTTGCGACTGGAATAAAAGTACATTCTTTCCAACTACGGCGTTTTTCTCTTTATCTTTTGGCAGTTGCTGATATAGAGAACCCCATGTACCCAAGTCAGACCATCCGATAGCTGAACTTCGCACATAAACATTAGAGGCCTTTTCCATTACAGCATAGTCAATTGAAATATTTTTACACTGGCTATAAATTTTCTCCACCTGTTTAGCTTCCTGATCAGTATAGTAATACTTCTGCCCATCCTTAAACAGGTCGGCAACATCCTGGGCATATTTTTCAAGCGCCTTTATAATACTTTGGACACTCCATATAAAAATCCCTGAATTCCAAAGGAAATCGCCGCTTTGAAGAAAAAACTGAGCCATTTCAAAGTCGGGCTTTTCCGTAAATGTCTTTACTTTTTTTATCCTGGGATCTTTTTCCTTAACGGGTGATTCATTGAATTGAATGTAGCCATATCCGGTATCAGGCCATAACGGCCGGATGCCAATGGTGATAAGACAATCCTCAGAAGCCGCCTTCTCATAGCAGGCTTTCAGCGCTTTTAAAAAAGTCTTATCTTTCTTAATAAGGTGATCTGCCGGAGCAACTACCACTAGCGCATTAGGATCCTTCATGGCAATTTTGTATGAAGCATACGCAATACAGGGAGCCGTATTTTTCCGCGCGGGCTCACTCAAAATATTATCATCCGGAACACCCGGTAACTGCTGTTTAACCAAGCCTCTATATGATTCATGTGTTACAACAAATACATTTTCCTTTGGCACTAATGAAGATACACGCTGATATGTTTCCTGAATGAGTGTAATTCCTTTTCCTAAAATATCAATAAACTGTTTTGGGTGTGTGGCCCGACTCATGGGCCAAAAGCGGCTACCCACTCCTCCGGCCATAATTATGCAGTAGTGATGCTTATTCATGGCTTACGGTTACTTAAGTTGTTGCAATGCGTTTCTTAAACGGTTAATAACATCAGGGATTTCACTTACCTGTGATGTACCCACTGAAAGCCTAAACCATGGCGACTTTCCGGATGCGCCGAATGCATAAAAGGGAACAAGAGCCACATGTGCCTCATCTAATAAATAACGCATAATACTTTCGCTGTCCGTTAAGGTTTGGCCACTGGCGGTTTTCATGCCCGATAAATTAAGATTTACGGTCAAATAAATAGCTCCCTGGGGCTTAATAGCACTTACCTTAAAACCTTCTTTTTTCAACGTCTCAAAACCGGCATAAAAACCTTCCAGCCGTTGATAAATACCTGTTTTAAATCCGTCAAGAAATTTTGTAACAACGGGAATATTGTCAAGGTATTTTGCCAATGCAACTTGCTCGGCTTTGGGCGCCCATGCTCCAACATGCCCAATAATAGACTTCATTCTTTCAATAATCTTTTTATTTCCCATTGACCAGCCAACACGAACCCCGGTTGCTGATAAAAACTTTGAAAGTCCGTCAACAAAAACGGTATAGTCTCTAATTTCAGGCAGTATGGTAACAGGATTGTAATGTTTTATATTGCCAAAAGCAAGTTGGCAATACACCTGATCGTAAAGCAAATATACAGGCTTCCGACCTGTTGCTCCCCTGCGGTAATTCTCTTCCATAATCAAATTACAAATATCAAGCAGCCCTTTATAGGTAAACATTGTTCCCGTGGGGTTTTGAGGGGAACATAATGAAATAAGGGTTACTTTATCAATATGGGGTTTTATATCATCTACGGTTAACATAAAGTTATTTTCAGGAGTTGCTTCCACTTCAATAGCTTTGGCACCAACCTGATATGCGTAATGATTGTTGTTCCACGATGGCAAAGGATATAATACATAATCTCCCGGGTCAACCAATGTTCTATATGCAGAATAAATAATAGGCCTTGCACCGCCTGCAATAATTATTTCATCGATTGGAGAATACTGAAGTTCAGAGGTTGCCGACAAATACTTCGAAACCGCCTGACGTAAGGCCAATACTCCATCAGAAGGCGGATAATTGGTCTGGTTATTTTGATAGGCTTCAATAATATAAGCCTTTAATTCATCGGGTAATGGAAATATATTTGAGTCAAAATCACCTACAGTGAAATTATAAATCTTCTGCCCCTTTTTTATTTTTTCATTTACCTCAGCTGCAATCTTCAGGATTTCAGAGCCGATTAAATGCTCCGCCATTTCCGAAACCTTTAGTTCTGCTGGCTTTGACTTTGCAATAGTAGTTTCCATAATATACAATAATTAGGTTCGCAAAGGTATAAAAATCAATATAAAAATAATGTAATAATAATTAAACCCCAAACAGGCTTACTACAGGTTGATTATCAAAAGGAAAACAAGTCCACACAACATATTATTACCCGAGTATTAACCATTTATGATGAACCCTTACATTAATTACATAGAATAACGTTAAAATACTACAATATCGCCGGTATTAAAATTTATCGTATATTTGCGATTAATTAGTATTTATGGCACACGCAAAGACAGAAGAATTTACCGTAAAAGATAATAAAATTGCCCAATATGCAAAGGCATTATCGCATCCTGCCAGGGTTGCTATTATACAATTACTAATTAAAAGGCAAGCATGTGTTTGTGGTGATATTGTAGACGAGCTTCCGCTTTCCCAATCCACCATATCACAGCATCTCAAGGAATTAAAAGAAGCCGGACTTATTAAAGGTGATATTGACGGAGCCAAGGTTTGCTATTGTATTAACGAGAAAGAATGGGAAAGCGCCAAATTATATTTGAATAATTTATTTCAGGGATATGTACCCGGCAATATTAAGTGCTGCTAAAAAATTTAACTACACCAATCGTATTTTAACGATTTAACTAAATAAAAAAACAAGAATGAAAACCTCAGAGGACTTAAAACAGATTGTAAAAGAAAAATACAGCCAAATTGCATTGCAGAGCAAAGAACGAAATGAAACTTCATGCTGTGGCTCCGGCTGCTGTTCGGCAGATGTAACTACCATTATGAGTGACGATTACACCAAGCTAAAGGGCTACAACCCGGACGCAGATTTAGGTCTGGGTTGTGGATTACCAACAGAATTTGCTCATGTAAAGAAAGGTGATACGGTACTTGACTTAGGTTCGGGTGCCGGAAATGATTGCTTTGTAGCAAGGGCATTGACAGGGGAATCGGGTAAAGTAATTGGTGTGGATATGACAGAAGCTATGATTGAAAAAGCAAGGAATAACGCAGAGAAACTTGGATTCAATAATGTAGAATTCAGGCTTGGGGAAATTGAAAGCTTGCCCATTGGACCAAATCGTGTAGATGTGGTTGTTAGTAATTGTGTGCTAAACCTTGTTCCGGATAAAAGTAAGGCTTTCCAAGAAATATTCAGAGTACTTAAATCCGGTGGGCATTTTAGCATTTCGGATGTGGTAATTGAAGGTATGCTTCCTGAAAATTTAAAAGAGGCCGGTGAAATGTATGCCGGATGCATTGCCGGTGCATTGCAAAAAGATGAATACATGAGTATCATTAAAGGTGCGGGTTTTGACAATATCACCATTCAAAAAGAAAAAGTTATTACTATCCCGGATGATATTCTTCAGGCATATCTTTCTGAAGAACAATTAACAATCTATAAAAATAGTAACATAGGGATTTACAGTATCACAGTTTATGCTGAAAAAGCCAAGGAATGTTGCGGAACCGATTGTTGCAAATAATGAAAAAAGGAATTGCAGAACTTGTTGGAACATTCGCATTGGTATTTTGCGGGACCGGCGCTATTGTAATTGACCAAGTCTCGGGAGGGGCGGTAACCCATGTTGGGGTCTCAATAACCTTTGGACTAATAGTGCTGGCTATGATATATGCCTTGGGAGATGTCTCCGGAGCGCATATTAATCCGGCTGTATCCCTGGCATTTTTGGTTGCAGGGAGAATAAAAAGCAATGAGGTTGCCTTATACATTTTATTTCAATTTGCAGGAGCTTTTTTAGCCAGTCTTTCATTAAAGTTGATGTTCCCTCAAATTCAAAACCTGGGCGTTACTATTCCTGCCGGAAGCAATATACAATCCTTTGTTCTTGAAACAATCCTAACCTTTTTCCTAATGTTCGTTATTATGAACGTATCTACCGGAGAAAAGGAAAAAGGGATAACGGCAGGCATTGCAGTGTCATCGGTAGTGGGATTGGAAGCTATGTTCGCAGGACCCATATGCGGGGCATCTATGAATCCCGCACGTTCCTTGGCTCCTGCTATTGTCTCAGGAAATATGGAGTATATAAAATGCCAGTGGATTTATATTATGGCTCCTGTTCTTGGTGCTATGCTGGCAGTATTCGTTTATAATTTTATAAAACCCAACCATAAAAATTCAATATCATGACAAAAACCAACGTTCTTTTTATGTGCATCCACAATTCCGGCCGAAGCCAGATAGCAGAGGCATTTTTAAATAACCTGGCCGGTGATAGGTTTGATGCTGAAAGCGCCGGATTGGAACCGGGTAAACTTAACCCATTGGTTGTTGAAGCCATGAAGGAAGATGGAATTGATATATCAAAAAACCTTACTAAGGATGTGTTCGATTTCTTTAAACAAGGCAAACAGTTTGATTATGTAATTACTGTTTGCGATGAAGCAAGCGGAGAAAAGTGCCCGTTTTTTCCGGGGATGATAGCAAAACTCCACTGGTCATTTCCCGACCCGGGAAGCTTTGAAGGAACGCAGGACGAAAAAATGGCTAAAGTCAGGAATGTTAGGGATTCTATTAAAAAGAAAATCGAGGAATTTATTACTGATAAAGCAGTAAAGCCGCTTTTCAAACAGGCTTAAAAGCAGAATCGTATTCCAATCAGAAGATTAAACCGTTGCATTTCATAATTGTCCCATGAGTAATACGCTACGTTGGCAATATTATTCAGGTCGAGGAAAGCGGTAAATACTTTATTATATTTATAATCTATCCCCAGATTAAGGTCGGGATAGCCCGCAAGGGTTTTAGCCATCATTACGCCATTCACCAAGTCAGGCGCATATTGCGAGCCTACTACAAAAAACTCCGCCTTTAAAATATACTTATCATTCAGCGTATATTTTCCGGTGGCGCTTACCTTTAATGCAGGGTTATACCATGCTTTTAGCTGATTGGTAGGATTGTAAATGTTATAGTCTCCGGCCAGAATAATACTCAATTTATTTCTCCATTTATAATCCAAATCGCCGTGAAGATTGGAAACTTTCACATTGTCGTATACTACAGTAAACCGGTTTCTTAATGGTTCAAGTGTATCTGTAATAAACAGTGGCATATCATTTATCATGGATTGAGCCACACTGGCATTATACGTAAGTTTAGGAGTAATGCTGCCTGTTATTCCTCCGAAAACGTGATATGCCGTATAGGTATAATGAAGCTTCATGGTATCTTGAACAAATGGATTTACGTCGGAAAGTGCTTTATAGCTGTTGAACGTTTCATTTCCGTCAATGCCGGCATAAAACATAACTATATCTTCTGCAATATGGTAACGGGCCAGTAAATCAGGATAAATGTTGGGCTTTTTATCCATCGTATTATAGTAAATATTAGCTCCCAGATGGGCATCCCAATGGGTTTCATTTGTTGTAAAATAGGGGTTGAACAAGGCATCCCAATTTGTAGCATTTCCTATTTGATTAACATCATTAAAATAATTTACACGAGCTTTCACATCTATACGTTGCTGATTGAAATAGGTAAAAAACTTCATATCAGCATTAACATTATTTTCTGTGGCATTGTATATGTCATTAAAATTATAATACTTCAATTTAATATCCTGCCCGACTCTGGAGGAATCTTTGTATTGGCTTGCATAATCAAGCGAACCATTGGTATAATCAAATCTTTCGTTGTCATTGGGATTAAATAATATAGCCGGATGGCCTACATTTTCGCCATAAATAAAGCCATAGTCATTCAGGCTATGATTTTGAAAGCCCGCATCGGCAGTCAATGTATGCTGGTCAAAGAATTTTTCTCCGTAAGCATCAATATTATTAAATGCATAATCGCTTTTGAACCCATTTTGAGGTGGGGTAAAATCGGAAGAAAGATGGTTCAAATGAAATCCGTAATCCATATTATTTGACCTCAAACTATTGAAAAAATATTCCCCATAAAGTGTATTATAATTTCCAACTCCTGCATCTAACATGGAATGAAAAAGCTTTTCTTCCGGTTCTCCATTTATTTGCATAGCCGGTATTTCAGGAGGAGTATAGGAGGTTGGGTATTGTGTGTTTACCAAATCATAGTTTACATTTCTTTTAACGCACACAGTATCTGCAACGGAAGGACTGTTGTCCAATTTAACTGCATCATGTATAGTCGGTTTGTAGCGGGTTATCACATTCACCTGTATGGTATCGAATGGCTTTTCCTGAGCCTTTAAACCGGAATGACTAAAGAAAGCCATGGCAGCTATAGGGATGACGTATGTATATATATTCTGCCTTATCATTTGCTTGTAGGTTTTATACCGGTAGTATCCGAATGCATTATCAATACAGTATCCTGCCTTGCCGGTTGCATTGCTTTCTGTTCGGCTTCGGTTATAGTATTCAATTTTTGTCTTGCAAGGTTAACCACAGCAGTATCGGTTGCATTTTCAATTACGGTATTCAAGGTATGTTTTGCCTGGAAATTATCCTTCACTGAAACATAATCGTCCGCTAAAACAATCAATCCTTTAGCCATCCACTCAGGATAGGAAGGCTCCTGGTTCACGAGGTCGAACACCGTTTTTTCCGAAGCAAGAAACGCACCTTTTATATATTGAATGCTAGCTATGTTGTATTTTGATTCTCCCTCCAATTCACTCTTAGTCATATTCGTTACCTTACTAAAACTAGCCATAGCGGAGTCGTACTGCTGTTTCTGCAATAGCGCCTTGGCCTTAAGGAAATAGGCCTCCGCATGAACTTCTGTATTAATTTGCGGAGTTTGAATTACTGTATCTGCCGCCCCAATCAAAGCATCGTATTTTTTCAGGAAATTATCGCACCGCATCCTACCCGTACGTGCAAGAATCATTTGCGATTCATCCTGGTACATAGAACCTAATTGATCAAAGAAATCAAGGGCTTCGGAATAATCTTGTTTGGCATAATCTATTTGTGATGCCCTTACCAAACACGTTACAGTATAGTATGTCTTAGGTGTTTTTAACACGTAACGATAATTTGAAATAGCGCTATCGCTATTTTTTTGCTTGTAATAATATTCGGCAAGATAAAAATGGGTTTCGGCAGAAAATATACCGTTAGGAAATTTGCGGACATATTCGTTTGCTTCGGGTAAAAATCTTGTAAAGTCGGGTTTTAAATAATCCGACTTCAATACTGTAAAAGTGGCGGAATCAAGAGCTGAATTTCCAAGGCTTACACCCAATGTTTTCAAATAATCCTGCATATTTCCGACTTGCCCTTCGGAGACATATAACATTTTTATATGGGAGAGTGCCTCGCTTCCTTCGCTCGAATTTTTATCCTTTCCGGCCACCTGCTGCCAGGCTTTTAATGCCAAATCATTTTGTCCCTGGTTATAATATATCATGCCCAGTTGCAACAAGCATTGATTGGTGCCCGGGCTGGAGGGATAATCTTGAATAACGCGCTGATATACATCTGCGGCTTGCTTAGGTTGATTGTTCGACAAGTAAGCATCTGCCAGTTGGGTCATTGCGGCAGAATAGTAACTACTTTTCGGATAATTTCCCGTGAACGAAACAAGCGCTTTTATTTCAGCGTCAAACTTGTGCAATACACCAAGTCCCTGTGCAAGCTGATAGCAGGCATAATCGGCATCATGACCATTCAAATCAATGCTTTTTTGATAGAATGGATTAGCTGATGCATAATCTTCCCGAACAAAATAACAATCACCGATGCGATTATACGCATCACATAACCTTTCCTTATCCGCAGTTTCTGTACTCACATATTTTCTGAAACAATTCCCTGCATTTTCAAAATCTTTCATTTGGAAGAAACAATATCCGCTTCCATACTGTGAAAGATTATATTCCGGCGTGCTGAATGTTTCCGGCTGTTCCATACATCCATTATAGGCAGCAATAGCGTCATTGTATTTTCTCTCCTGGTAAAAGGCTTGTGCTTTCCAGTAATAAGCAAGCAAATGCAATTTTGAATCGTAATTAAAAGAGAGGGATTTATCAAAATAACTTATAGCAGGCTCCATCTGATTATCACTATATAAATCAACACCTCTATAATAACACAGATGCTGATAAACTGCCTGCAAATGTGAATCCCACTTTTTTATCTGATCAAGGGTTTTTAATGCTGCTTCGTAGTTCTTAGTGGTGGAGTAAATATTCACCAGGTACTGGTAAGCTTCGTCCCGGTGAGATGAGTTTGGATAAGCATTCAAGTATTGGGAAAGTGCTGTAACCGCGGCATCAAAGGGGTCGCTACAGGTTTCATAGGATATTTTAGCAAAATTAAGCAAGGCATTTTCTTTCAAATTTGGGTTGTAATTCAGTTTATACGCATCGCTAAAAGCATTCGCTGCATAGGCTTTTTCTCCTGTATTGAGATAACATTCACCCATATGATACAAGGCATCTTGCGTTAACGAATCATTTCCGGTTGCCGCATTTTGAAAATATGGAATCGCCTCCGAATATTGCCCTGTAGCATAATAACAGTAGGCCAATTCATAGGCTTCTGTTTCCTGCAAAGAGCCTGCTCTGGCATACTTTATAAAGTATCGAATAGCCTCTGTATACTGCTGCATGCGATAATATGATTCGGCTGCAATCTTTTCTATTTCGCTGGAATTAAGCATGCCTGCACCTAAAGCAGAATCAATCAGGGGAATGCAATATTGTGCTGCCTTTGCATAACTACCCTCCAGGTAGTAGCATTCTGCTATATAATAAGGAACCGCTTTTCCAAAGTTCGGGTCCTTCTGCAACTTTAAGAAGCTGTTGACAGCAGTTTGGTAGTTTTTATGGATATATGAAATATATCCGGAATAATATATGGCGCATGGATAATACACGGAAGAAGAATCTGTTACTTCCAGAAAATATTTTTTAGCTGAATCCATTTGATTTTTGGAAAAACAACAATACCCCTTTTTGTAATAATATTCTGACAGTTCCTTCGCCTCTAGGTAATCAATATCCGTTTTATTGTACCATACTAATGCCTCTTTAAACCTATGTTTGCCGTATTCGTAATTACCCAGCAAAAAACATATCTTGTGTACTTCCGGAGCTTGCGGATGCTTGCGAATAAAGCCTGTCATTTGTTTTTCAGCATCCGGATGATCAAGGTACATCGAGCAAACAGCTGCAAAATAATCTGCGTGGACTTTAAGTGTAGACTGTTCTTCCTTTATCGCTTGTGAAACCTGTTCGAAAAGATGTTGGGCTGCCGAGTATTTCTGCTCATCATACAAAACAGTGGCTTTGTCAAAGGTAGCATGGGGATTGGCATAAATAAGCGTTTGCTGACTTAGCACAGCAAAAGAAAAAAGCCCGAAAGAAAAAAACAACAGAATCCATTTAAACATAACTACAAGCCCCTTTTAAAAGAAACAAAATTAAGATTACAGCTATGTAAGGCTATTTCATATATGTTAAAGTTTTCAACCTGCTTGTGTTGATACAAGGCTATGTATTTAGCCCGGATTATTATTTACTTTTGAAACGCAATAATTTATAAAATGTTACGAAAGCTTTTTCTAATCGTCCCCTTAATCTTATTAGTAACTGCCAGCCATGCCCAATACAAAGAGAAATGGCTCATACGGCAATCTCCTTCTTTTGGAAAGTATGCGTTAAAGATTATCCCAATACCCTACGACAGTATAGTTAAAGATTCGGATATTATTAATTCTATTGATACATTACCTTCCTATCTTTTCGGTGCCCGCACATACAACCTCATGTATAAAGATGATTCTTCCAGGCTCGCTGTAACGGCAAATGAACACGGTATGTTCCGGAAAAAATTCTTCCTCACGGAATATTGGAAAAACGGCAACACGAAACGTGTGGCCATATACAAAAGACATTCCAGGCATTATATGTGCTATACCTATTATGAAAATGAAATTTTATCTTCGAGAGGAAAATACCGCAACAACAAGAAGATTGGCAGATGGGTTTATATAAACACAGGAAAGAAAAAAATACGGGTTGAACATTATGCCTTGGACGGAACCCTGAAAAAAACAAGAAAATTTAAACCTCCTTGTGGAACGCTTTCCACTTTCTTCATGGTTGCGTCCCCGAATGGGAGGCCATATATTGTGAAGTAAATTTTCTATTTCTCACTGAGGAAATACACTAGTAATGCAGATCATCTGCCCGCAAGCGGAGGTAGCGGTGCATGGCAAAATAAGTGCTTAGCCAGGAAATAACAACACCCAGAACTATAACCGTTCCTGCAAGCATAAAATACGAATTTACATCGTTCATTTCCGACAGGTCGGGCAAAAACTGCGATTGTGTTGCAAGATGTATTACACCAAAAATCATGAGCAGTGCAATAATGGATGCCATTAAGCCATTTCGCACGCCCTTCCATATAAATGGCCGGCGAATAAAAGATTCTGTAGCGCCTACAAGCTGCATGGTTTTAATTACAAATCTTTTTGAATAAACCGTGAGCCTGATAGTATTATTGATGAGTGTAAGGGATACTAATAAAAGCAGGGTGCTGAAACCAAGCATAATGAAAGTTATCTTTTTCAGATTTTCATTCATCAGCTTAATAAGTGATTTTTGATAAACCACCTCTTTTACCTGCGGAAAATGCGATAGCTTCTTTTCAATTACCGCCAGGCTGTCCGCATTGGCATATTCCGCCTTTACGTGAATATTAATAGAAGCCGGTAAAGGATTGTAACCTAATAATCCTATGAAATCTTCTTTATCAACCGACTCCAGCTGCTTGGCGGCAGAATCTTTGGATATATAGGCAGTTGATTTTACAAAATCCGATGCATCCAGCATTTTTTGAAGCTTGGCCACATCCGCATCTTTCGATCCGCTGTATAGAAAAGCTTCCACATCGGCATTTTCTTTTACATCGCGGGTTATTTTCTGGGCATCAATAATAAGCAGGGCAACCAGTCCAAGTATAAACAATACCAGCGAAATGCTCACTATTGTTATCAACGAAGTGGATCTGAATTTATGAAAGATTGATTTAGTTGCCAATGTGAAATTATTATGCCACGAAATTATAAAAAGTTTAGATTCCATTCCTGCTTTATTCAGCAGTCTTTGCACAGTGTATTGTTAATGTCTCTTGGTGGCGAATACTTTTTTCCTAATTTCGCAGGCTTATGGATTATAATTTTCGCGAGATAGAGAAAAAGTGGCAGAAAAACTGGGAGGACAATCATGTTCTCAAAGTTGAGAACGACCCGTCCAAACCCAAGTATTATGTGCTCGACATGTTCCCCTATCCATCGGGAGCAGGGCTGCATGTGGGGCATCCGTTAGGCTACATTGCCTCCGATATTTTTTCCCGCTTCAAAAGACTGAAAGGATTTAATGTATTGCACCCTATGGGTTGGGATGCCTTCGGTCTGCCTGCCGAACAATACGCCATTCAGACAGGCCAGCACCCTGCTGTTACTACCGAACAAAACCTGGCCCGTTATCGCAGCCAGATGGATATGCTCGGCTTATCTTATGACTGGAGCCGTGAAATAAAAACATCAGATCCTTCTTTTTACAAATGGACACAGTGGATTTTTTTGAAGTTGTTCAAGTCTTGGTATAACAACCAAACCAAGAAAGCAGAGCCTATTGAAAGCCTCATCACTCAATTTGAGAAGTCAGGTACAACAGGTATTAATGCTGCTTGCGGAGAAGAATTAACTTTCTCAGCCGATGAATGGAAAAGTTATCCGGAAAAGAAAAAATCGGATATACTCTTTAATTACCGCCTCGCATACTTGAGTGAGGCTTGGGTAAACTGGTGCCCCGGACTGGGAACTGTTTTAGCCAATGATGAAGTGAAAGACGGAGTTTCTGAACGCGGTGGGTACCCAGTAGAACGCAAACTGATGCCTCAATGGAGCCTGCGAATGACGGCTTATGCCGACAGGTTATTACATGACCTTGATACTATTGATTGGAGTGAAAGTATAAAAGAAGCACAACGCAATTGGATTGGCCGATCTGAAGGTTCATCCTTGAAATTTAAATTAGAGGGCATTGATGATTTTATTACGGTCTTCACAACCCGACCGGATACAGTTTTTGGAGTTACATTTATCACCCTTGCTCCCGAAAATGAGCTGGTGAGTAAAATAACTCCTGCATCTTATAAAACCAAAGTAGATGCGTATGTAAATGCTGGAAAAAACAAGACGGAACGGGAGCGCCAGGCAGAGAAAAAGGTTAGCGGAGAATTTACAGGAGCCTACGTTATTCATCCCTTTACAGGAAATAAAATACCCGTTTGGGTGGGCGATTATGTATTGGCAGGATATGGCACAGGAGCTGTTATGGGCGTACCTGCACATGATTCGCGCGACCATGCTTTTGCTACAAATTTCGGACTGGAAATAAAACAGGTCATCGAAATGCCTGAATCCTTAAACGTCACTGCGAGGAAGGAAGCAGTCTCGCCCAATAGTAAGATTGCTTCGCAAAGCCTCGCAATGACGGATGAAAGTTACGATGGTAAAACCGGCAAATGCATCAACTCCGATTTTTTGAACGGATTAGAAGTGAAGGATGCTATTAAGCGTGTTACTGAAGAAATAGAAAAACGAGGTCTTGGAAAAGGCAAAGTCAACTTTCGCTTGCGCGATGCGGCTTTCGGACGGCAACGTTATTGGGGCGAACCTATCCCTATTTATTATAAAGACAATATCCCCAACCCTGTCGATGAAAGTGATTTGCCTATAGAATTACCGAAGATAGATAAGTTCCAACCGACGGAAACAGGAGAGCCACCTTTGGCAAGGGCTACCGATTGGAAATACAAAGGCCAATACCATTACGAATACACAACTATGCCGGGCTGGGCAGGCAGTTCATGGTATTATTTGCGTTACGAGGACCCGAATAACGATAAGGAATTTGCCTCCAAAAACGCTATAAACTACTGGCAAAATGTAGACCTTTATATCGGTGGCTCTGAACATGCCACAGGGCATTTGCTCTATGTTCGTTTTTGGACAAAATTTCTGAAAGATTATGGTTTAGTTCCTTTTGTAGAACCGGCTAAAAAGCTGGTAAATCAGGGGATGATACAGGGGGTGTCACATTTTGCATATTATGATAAAGCCCAAAATCATTATGTCTCTGCAGATATAATAGAAAAAGACAACCAAAACTATTCTATGATTAGGGTTGATATTAAACTTGTAAAAGAAAATAAGTTAGATATTGAAGAATTTTGGAAGTGGAGAAATGAACCTGCTATGGAACGAGTAAAAAGAAATTCAAATGGAGAATTCCTTACTACAAGCGAAGTCGAGAAAATGTCAAAGTCTAAATGGAATGTAGTTACTCCCGATGATGTTATTGAGCAATACGGGACCGACACCATGCGCATGTATGAAATGTTTTTGGGGCCGTTGGAAATGAGTAAACCCTGGAGCACACAAGGTATAAACGGGGTGTTTAACTTCTTACGGAAGTTCTGGAAAATGTTTTTCAACGAGAAAGGAGAGTTTTATGTATCGGATGAGAAACCTATTGCAGCCGAACTAAAAAGCCTGCATAAGACTATCAAAAAAATTGATGATGATATTGAGCGACTTTCTTTCAATACGGCAGTCAGTGCCTTTATGATTTGCTTAAATGAGCTACATGACTTAAAATGCAACAAACGTGCCATTTTAGAGCCCTTGTTACTATGCCTTTCTCCCTTTGCCCCGCATATTGCCGAAGAGCTTTGGAGTAATTTAGGACATGCTGCGTCTATCTTGAAAGCTTCTTACCCAAAATTTGAAGAATCTTATTTGGTAGAGAATACATTTGCTTATCCTGTTTCTTTTAACGGTAAAACGCGCTTTATGTTGGAATTGCCCTTAACACTTACCAAGGAACAGATTGAAAAAGAAGTACTTTCATCCGAAGATGCAAAAAAATGGATAAAAGAAGCTAATATAAAGAAAGTGATAGTAGTACCTAATAAAATAGTAAACATAGTAGTAGGTTAATCCTACGCTATTTAGATTAACAATTTTTATGAAATTAATGATATTCAGAGCTTCTGCAAAAGAAGTATCTTTGACATTCTAACCACTCCAACAAAAATGAAAAAAACGAGGATTGCCTTTATAGTATTATTGTTATTAACTTCCGGATTATTGTTATGCGCCGTATTGCATCCTGTTCCTAAATCGGAGAAGCGCAGGGCCATCCTTCAAATTATGGTTTCGGGTATTGAAAGCGAACATTTTGACCCCTTGCAGGTTAATGACTCACTTTCTAACCGGATATATAAACTTTACCTTAAACGCTTAAACAGCGATAAACTTTACTTTACACAAGAAGATATTGATAAGTTCAAACCCTATGAATATACTATTGATACGGCTATCAACGAGGGAACATTTGAGTTCTATGACCTTGTAAACAAAACATGGGATAAGCGTTTTGGGGAAGATTCCGTATATGTGAAAGAACTCCTCTCCAAACCATTTGACTTTACAGTAAAGGAAGATTTTCAATATGACGGAAGTAAAGTTCCCTACCCAAAAAACGAGAAGGAATTGCATGAACGCTGGAGAAAACTGATAAAATACGAAGCGCTTGTTGACCTTGCTGATATGTTGAATGATGAGGATAAAGCAAAGGAAAAAAAGGACACTTCTTATAAGCCAAAACCGTTTGCGAAACTGGAAGATTCTGCCAGGGCCATGGTTTTAAAGGCACAGAAAAACGATTTTAAGAACTTTGCTGATGTAAATGATACAGACAAGATTTCTGAGTTTTTTGATGCGGTTGCCAATTGTTTTGATCCGCACACCGAATACTTCGCGCCGGAAGAGCGGAAGAATTTTGACATATCCATGAGCGGGCAGCTGGAAGGTATTGGAGCGCAACTGCAAGATAAAGGCGGAAAAATAACTATTGAAAAAGTTATACCGGGAAGCCCTGCCTGGAAAAGCGGGGAACTGAAGGAAGGCGATGTTTTTCTTAAGGTGGCTCAGGGCAAAGGAGAGCCGGTGGATATTGAAGGCATGAGGCTTGACAAGGCTGTGCAACTTATTCGAGGCAAAAAAGGAACAGAGGTTCGGCTGACTATAAAATCAGGCACATCCACTAAAATAGTATCGCTAATCAGGGATGTTATTCACCTGGAAGATACCTATGCCCATGCTGCTGTTATTGAAAGCAACGGAGAAAAAATGGGATATATCCGCTTACCTGAATTTTATACCGATTTTGACGGTGCAGGAGGCAGAAGATGTTCGGATGACGTTAGAGCACTGGTAAAAGAACTGCAGGGAGAAAACGTTAAAGGCATTGTTATTGATTTGCGCGACAACGGCGGTGGTTCATTACAAGATGTTGTAAAAATGGCAGGAATATTTGTTCCTCAGGGACCTATTGTACAAATAAAAAGCCCGGGAAGGAAACCCCAAACCCTTTCAAGTACCGATTCTGCAGCCCAATATAAAGGCCCTTTATTGGTCATGGTTAATGGATACAGTGCCTCGGCTTCTGAAATATTCGCTGCGGCTATACAGGATTATAAGCGTGGTGTAATAATGGGTTCTCAAACATACGGCAAAGGAACCGTGCAACAAATCTTTACGCTGGATGATAAGCTTCCCCCCTCTTTCGATAACCTGAAACCACTCGGCTCTGTAAAAATAACCATCAGCAAATTTTACCGGATTAACGGCGGAACAACACAAAAAGATGGTGTTATGCCGGATGTACTGATGCCCGACCCCTATCAATATATCTATGAGAAAGAGAAAGATGCAGACTATCCGCTTAGTTGGGATAAAATAGCCCCTGCCAACTATAAAGAATGGAGCCATGCCCCTGATATGGCATATCTCTCGGACCAAAGTCAAAAACGTACAAGCAACGATTCCATATTTAACCTTATAAAAGAAGAATCGAATAGCTTAAAAAATGAACGGGATAGTTCGATATTTTCTTTAAACCTGGATGAATTCAGAAAAGCTGAAAAACAACGCATGGATTATAACAAAAAGTTTAATGTTATAAGCAGAGCATTACCGTTTGAAAGTGTTTCCGGCGTTAATGCAAAGGCAATACTTGATATGAGTTCGGCTACTGATAAAGAAAAAGACAGCGTATCGCGG